>ERZ772960.779-NODE-779-length-26829-cov-6.326922_pt1 | contig 26829 bp, 25 predicted proteins | sample MGYA00580678_ERZ772960 | MGnify/ENA primary metagenome ERZ772960 (study PRJEB29015, sample SAMEA2737930) | human oral metagenome | biome: human oral; feature: human-associated habitat; material: dental | place: China | collected 2059 ... | reverse complement strand
TGTATATCCGCGAGTTTTCCGAAGGGAAACTCGAAGTTAAATTGAACGGCGCTATTTCAGACGTTCAATTTAAACCTTCGATCTTTTTAAACACAAGCGATGTGTTGACGCCGCCGAACGCGAAATTGTTCGACATAACACAGTCGCACGAGATTTCACGCCCCGCACCTTTGATGTAGTCGAGCGGCGCACATTCGGGATCGTCGTTTACGAGATTACAGTTCGGATGGAACCAGCCTTCGTTCATCATATTGATCGTAAGCCACGCTTCCACGCAGCCGCACGCGCCGAGCGTATGGCCGATAAAGCTCTTCGTCGAAGAGATCGGTACCGCCCGATTGAACACCGAATACACCGCCTGCGATTCCGATATGTCGCCGTGGCTCGTCGCCGTGCCGTGCGCGTTGATATAGGCGATTTCGCTTTCGTCGACACAGGCGTCTTTGAGCGCCATCGAAAGCGCAAGCGCCTGCGTTGCCGCATTCGGACTTGTGATGTGCGTGCCGTCCGCATTCGTCGCAAAGCCCGCAACTTCAGCATACATTTTCGCACCGCGCTTTACGGCGTGTTCCATATCTTCCAAAATCAGCGTACCCGCTCCTTCGCCGATAACAAGACCGTCTCTGTCTTTGTCGAAAGGTTTCGGCGTCGCTTCGGGCGTTTTGTTGAGGATGCTCGTAGCGCCGAGCGTATCGAAAATCGCCGCGTCGGGAGGCGAAAGCTCTTCCGCACCGCCTGCGATCATGATCTCCGCCTTACCGTCTTCGATCGCTTCGTACGCATAACCGATCGCCTGACTTCCCGACGTACACGCGGTATCGGTGACGATGATGCGCCCGCGAATTTGATAATAGACGCTCAAATTGCACGCGTTCGTCTGCGGCATTGATTTGATATAGGTTTGTGAATCGAGCTTCGACGTGTCGCCGGTTTTCATCATTTCGGCGATATCCATAATTGCGTCCATGCTCCCCATGCACGTACCGTATGCGATGCCGGTGCGGCCGCTTTTCAATTCGTCGATGACGTCTCCGTCGTCTTTTAACAATCCCGCCATCTTGAGCGCGTCTTCGGTCGACACGAGCGAAAGCAGCGCGACGCGTCCCATACCGCGGATCTTTTTCCTCGGATACGACGGGAGCGCTTCTTCGTACGGGCACGCAAGGCGCGTGTTCATCTTTTCGTAGCGTTCCCAATCGCTCATATATTTGATGCAGTTTTTGCCGGATTGCAGCTTCGCAAAAGCCGTCGGCCAGTCGCGGCCGAGAGCGGTCAGCATACCGCCGCCCGTTACGACGACCCGCCGCTTTCCGTTCGGTTTCGTATACGTCATATTGTCTCCTACGCAATATCGCGCCGCGTTTTCCCTGCGGCGAGATATTATTAATTAATAATTCAATGGATGCCGCCGTCGACGGCGATCACTTGCCGCGTAATATACGATGCGCCTTCAGACAGCAAAAACACCGCGAGAGACGCGACTTCTTCGGGCTTTCCCGCCCTCGCCATCGGAATGGTCTGCATGATGATCTTTTTCGCTTCTTCGTTGATCGCGGCCGTCATATCCGTTTCGATAACGCCGGGAGCAATCGTGTTTACGGTAATGTGACGGCTCGCAAGTTCGACCGCAAGCGCTTTTGCCGCTCCGATAATCCCCGCCTTCGACGCGCTGTAATTCGTCTGTCCGCGATTTCCCATGATGCCGCTCACCGACGACACGGCGATGATGCGTCCCTTCTTTTTTCGCGCCATCGGCATGACAAGGGGCTGAATCACGTTGAAAAAGCTGTCGAGATTCGTGCGAATCACCGCATCCCAATCCTCTCCGGTCAATCCGACGAAAGTGTTGTCCCGCGTGATGCCCGCATTGCTCACCACGCCCCACAGCGCACCGTGTTTTTCAGTAAGCGCGTCGAGCTTCGCTTTGCAGTCAGCCCTGTCGGCGACGTTGAATTGTACGAGCTCACCTTCTCCGCCGGAAGCCGTAATCAGTGAAAGCGTTTCTTCCGCTTTTTCTTTTCCGTGATTGTAGTGGCAAATCACATAGTAGCCGGCTTTCGCCGCTTCCACTGCAATCGCGCGGCCGATCCCGCCCGACGCTCCGGTAACGATTATTTTTTTCGCTTCATCCGCCATAAAAACTCCTGATTCGATTTTTACCGCACCGCTTGCGGCAAATCGTTGATTTGTTTTCGGTTATTCGTCTTTAAACAAATTCGTAATATCTTCCGTTTCCATAACGGTGATCGTCGAAGAAACGACAGGCTTGTCGTCCCCTGCCGACGCAAAAAGCTCACAGTTGTAGCTGTACGTCATTTCGGAACGATAGTCTTCTTTTATCTTCATCACGATCGTCGTGCCGCTTTTCAGATACGGTACGGCCGCTTTGAATTTGCTGACGCTCAAAATAAAGCCGGGACGCGGACGGCGGCCGAGCGCTTTATTCGTGATGCCCGTCAGCGCGGAAATACCCTGCGCCATAAATTCGAAACCCGCCCACGTCGGCACGCCGTCGGATGCGTCTTCGTAAAAGATACACTTCGGCGTAATATCGTATTCGCTCGTAATCGTATGCGCTTCCGTGTCGTGCTGCGTTACACGGCTGAGCAAAAACATCTTTCCCTTGTGCGGCAAGAGATCGATCAGCACATCGCGCTCGATGCGCTGCGGTAAATTTTCACGTATCGTTTCGCTTTCCATAGTTCTCCTCGTCCCCCGTACACACTGCACGCAATCGCTCCGTACACGCCGCTCGGCGCGATCGCGGTTCACCGGACACAATCACGTCAAACCCAGCACTAAGCTCGCATTCGCACCGCCGAACGCAAAGGAATTCGACACACAGATTTTTACGCGCCCGGTCTGCTTTGCACCGACGGCACCCGCAATATTCAAAAGCGGCAGCTCTTTATCGCGCACGCCGTCCCACACGTGCTTCGGCAGCACGATATCGTCTTCCGCTTTTCCCGCGTTTTCAACCAATGCAGTATAGCATATTGCAGCTTCCAATGCACCTGTCGCGCCGAGCGTATGCCCCGTAAGCGGTTTTGTAGAACCGACGGAAACGGCGCAGTTTGCAAACACTTCGGCAACGGCTTTCGCTTCCATCGCATCGTTGAATTTCGTACCCGTCCCGTGCAGATTGATATAATCGATTTGATCCGGCATGAGTTCCGCACGAACGAGCGCCGCTTTCATTGCACGCGCGGCACCCGCACCCGAAGGATCGGGAGACGTCATGTGGTAGGCGTCCGCGCTTTCTCCCCAACCGAAAAGACGCACGGGCTCTCCGCCTTTCGAAGCATCCCTCGTCATAACGAAAAACGCCGCCCCTTCTCCGAGCGTGATGCCGCGTCGGTTTGCGCTGAGCGGGTTCGTTATCTCCGGCGAAACGGCTTCGAGCGAATCGAAACCGAGAAGCACCGTATCGGATGCGACATCGACGCCGCCTGCAATCACCGCGTCTGCAAGTCCGCTTTTTAACAATTCCGCAGCTTTGATGATCGCACCGGCGCTCGACGAACACGCAGTGCTGAATGCGAGCGAGGGTCCGCGTATGCCGTACTTTTCCGACACATACGTCGCCGCATAATCGGCGCCCTGCACTTCAAGCGTATACCCTGCGGGAAAAGCTCCGTTCGCGATAAAAGCTGCATGAGCGGGAAGCGAAAGTTCCGTGCCGTTGTCGCACGAACCGACACACACGGCGACGCGCGAGGGACCGTACGCCGAAAGAGCTGCGAATATATCCCTCTCGATCTGTACGAGCGCCGCGTCTTCGAGGCGGATACTTCGCATATCGAAGCGTGCCGCCGTTTTATGCAAAACCTTATCGTCCGCCCGCCCCGCAAAAAATTCTTTGCCGGAAAGAGAACGCACTTTTTTTATGCCCGATCGATCGCCTGCAACGCACGAGCGCCACAATGCATCGGTCGAAGAACCCGCAGCGCACACGACGCCGGGCTTTGAAAGATACACCGGATCCGTCACAAGGCCTCCGTGAGATGATATTCGTAGCCGCGGAGATGGTTGATGATACTCACCGAAGAAGATGAAATCGATATCTCTTCGATGCATTTTTTACCGTTCATGATCCTCCGCAATTCGATATCGCCGTCCTTCGTAACGATAAAATCGAGCCCCGCACGGCGCAGCGATTCGGCGACCGCGCCCGCATCGTAATACGCAAATTGAATATCAGCGACGATATACTGCGCTTTGAGAGAGGCCGGCAGCACCGCCGATGCAAGCGAAAGCTCGCTTCCCGTATACGTGAGCGTACCCATATCCGAACCGAAATCGTTCAGCAGATTAATAAAAATACCGCCCTCGTTCGCCTGTATAAAGGCCTGCATATAAAAGGACGAAGTGCCGAAACTCGCGGTAAACATATACAACCCTTCGATCGGAAAAGCGATATCATCGGGCGGAAGCAGATCGACGACGCGCGCGTTCGTTACGTGCACCGGATAGCGTATGCCGCGCGGCCGTACCGTAGCGCAGGAAACAAAAATCGCAAGCAGCGATACCCCGAGCATACACAGTATCGCATTTTTGAAAACGGGCGCATGCGTTTTTTCAAACGTACGGAAACGGCGGCTGCGTATATGCTCGCGCGATGTTTCGAGCAAGCGGAAAGCGTATGCGGGGGCGCACGATCGTTCGGCAGCGTACACATCGAAACGCGATGTTTCGGCCGTGCGCATTTTTTGCGTAATCATGCGCTCATTGTAAATTGTATGGCGCGCTTTGTCAAACTCAAGGCTCTTTATCGCCGTTGCCTTACGCCGTTATTATCCGTAAAATCCCGTCTTTTAATTCCTGCTTTTTTGCGGGCGTAAGTTCGCTTTTGTCGTGCAGGTCGATCGTGTCGGCAAGGCGCATCGGATTTTTTTTGCACACGAAAACAACGTCGGCAACCGAAAGCGCTTCTTCGATGTCGTGCGTAACGAATAAAATCGTATTTTTTTCTTTTTGATGGATCGCAAGCAAATCGGCAATCATCTTATGTCTGATACCGTAGTCGAGCGACTTGAACGGTTCATCCATAAGCAAAAGCTCGCTGCCGTAATAAAGGGCGCGCGCAATCGAACAGCGCTGCTTCATACCGCCGCTCAGTTCGTCAGGATAATAGCGCTCGAATCCGGTAAGGCCCGCCATATCGATAAAACGCTGTACTTCTTTATCGTCGCCTTCGGGATTTACCGATTTGATATTTTGCGCGACGGTCAGCCAGGGAAGGATCCTGTCTTCCTGAAACACATAGCCGATCTTTTTGCCGCCCGTTTGCAGCGAGCCTTCGAAATGCGTATCGAGACCGGCGACGATATTGAGCAGCGTCGACTTTCCGCAGCCGGAAGGCCCGACGATAACGGCGATGTCGCCGCCGCGCACAAAAAAAGAAAGACGATCGATAACCGTTTTGCCGTTGTAGATTTTTTTAAGATTATTTACGCTGAGCATATTTTTGTTCCTTCGGCACAAACAGCAGGGCGACGGCGGCTTCCAGCACATAGTACATGCACACCGACACGACCGTCCACGCGATAATCGCTTCCGGCTCGATGTTCAAACGCGCGTTCACAATTTGCCCGCCGATGCCGGAAGAAGTCGTCAACACTTCGCCCATGACGACCGTTTTTGATGCGGTACCCAAAGCGATCCGCAAACCGGAATAAAACTGGGGCTTTACGGACGGCCACGTGATTAAAAAAAAGCGCTGCTTTTTCGTATATTTGAACACGGTTCCCATCTCAAGCAGTTTTCGGTCTACATGCAAAACCGCATCCTGCACCGAAATCGCGATAATCGGAAAAATCGCAACCGCGACGATAAGGACGGCGGGCTTTCCGTTAAAACCGAACCAGATGATCGCAAGCACGAGCAGCGCAACGGGCGGCACAACCTGCAGCACGCCGAGAACCGGTTTGCACAGTTCCCGGCACGTTTTGCACACGCCGCACACATAGCCGACGAGGCAGCCCGCCGCAATGCCGAAAAAAAGCCCGGCGGCAAGCCTGCCCAAAGTTTTTGCCGCTTCGTGCAAAAGATCGGGAGCGGACAAAATGCGTGCAAGTATTTTACCCACGGCCGGAATCGGCGGCACTACAAGCGGCGGGTACGCCAACGAGAGTACCTGCCACAGTACAAGCATGGCGAGCGCCGCTATGCAGTTATTTTTTATAGAGGATTTTTTCATCGGGAACTTTTCCGCCGATCGTCGCCGGATCAAAATCGACTAAAAGCTGCCAAAACTGCTGCAAGTCGGCTTTCGCATCGTATGCGTTTTTATAGATAAGCCCCATGCGCGGAATCGCTTTTTGTACAACCTGCGCTTTCATGCCGAGCTTGGAATCGGCAAGAGCAGCCGCCTTGTCGGGATTTTGCAGCACCCAGTTCAGCGCCTTTTCGTATTCCGCTTCAAAGCGTGCGACAAGGGCGGCATTGTCTTTTATGAATTTCGATTTTGCGCCGAAGCCCGCATTCGGAATAATCGTGTTGTCGTCGGTAACTTTTTTCCATTCTTCTTCGAACGAAAACGCGACGCGCGCATTTTTATTCTGCATTAAAATCGCCGTAACCTGCGGTTCGATCATCGTCGCATATTGAATTTTTCCGGCAGCCATCATCTGCGCGATTTCCGGACGCGAAGAGTAGATAATCGTTACGTCTTTTTTCGGCGTAAGGCCTGCTTTTTTCATAAAAAACTGCGTGATAACGTCGGGCGGAGAAGACTGCAGCGGGACATACACGGTTTTCCCTTTTAAGTCCGACCAGTTTTTAAGCGCGGGATCGGTCGTCAAAAAATACGAAACGCCCCACGTGTCCACATTCGTCAGCGTTACGGGAACGCCCTTGTTGTACAGCTTTGCGACAACAGTCAACGGAAACGCAAACATATCGAAATCGCCGCTCTGCACCATCGCGATAAGTTTTTCCGGCGCATCCCAAATCGTATATTCGATTTTGACGTTTTCGCCGAGCGCGTTCGATTCGATCATGCGCAAAACGGGCAAAGCAGGCGGCGCTTTCGGCATACCGATGCGGATCACCTGTTCCTTTGCAAAGACGGCACAGTTAAGCGCAATAAACAGCGCGGCCGCGGTAAACACTATTTTTTTCATCTCTGATACCTCCGGATGATTGACACTGCCTAAAAGTTAGCATAAAGTAACAAAGAATTCTGTTGCCGCTGCAACAATCGGGGCAAAAATGCTGAATTTTTGTGAAAATAAAGAGTCGGGAAAGCCGTTCGTAAAGACTATTTTATTTCAGGATTCGGGCCGATCTTCTTTCGCTCAAAAAATTTCCCTTCCGCCGGCAGCACGATATACTTACCGGTATATAGAATATTCGGTGAATCGTCTTTTATTTCATAGTTTACCGCAATAAGTTTTGTTTGATCGCTTATTTTTGAAATAATCGCCATATTGCCGTACTCAGGATCGATAAACGTTTCATAGTATATTGATACGATAATTCTATATCGTTTTATTTATCGTACTCTTCCGGATCGCTGTTCGGCGCGCTATTTAAAACCGCAAGGAATTTTTTTCGCGAACCTTTTTCCGCTCGTTTTTGAAGGTAGGCTGCCGTCTGCATAGCGGACAACTTTTCGCCGATAGCCGAAGCTATAAACTGATTTATTGAAATTTTATCTTCTTTCGATACCGTCTTTACCATTTCATGATAGGAATCGGGAATGCTGATATTTAAAGTACTCATTCGGCTTTTTCTCCCATGTATTTCAAAAATTCTTTCGGCGTCACTATTTTTATGCCTAAAGATTCCGCTTCCTTAAAATCTTTTTTATTATACGTTATTATAAATTCGCTGCCGGATTGAATTGCGACTTCCAACACGTGATCGTCATACGGATCTTTTAGATACGGCCTCCACAAATAAAACAATTCTATATGCTTACCGGCTCGGCAAAGATAATTCAAAAAGTCGTCGACCGCATCGTCCGAATAATCCGCTTTATCCAGATACCCTTTCAAAACGGATTCATATTCCAAAACAAGCGGTACCGACAACGCAAAATCAAAAAGCCCCGCCCCTATTTTGTGCAGCAACCGGTTCGATTGACCGTTGATACTTTTTAATGCGGACAAAATCACATTTGTATCGATAATGACAATCGGCACGCCCACAATCAATAGTATATACTATACCGGCCATTCGTCAATATTCCGATTCGACAACAACACCGGTCGACACGGATGATTTATATGATAATTGACACTGCCCAAAAGTTAGCATAAAGTACCAAAGAATTCTGTTGCCGCTGCAACAAACGGAGAAAAAATGCTGAATTTTTATACGTCGTTTTTAGCGCGCACGGCGGTATTCAAAGGAATTGCCGCGCAGGACATAGACAAAGCGATCGCCTGCCTGAGGGGTTTTTACCGCTCGTTCGAATGCGGGCAAGAAATATACCGATCGGACACCGTTATTTCTCATGCGGGAATCGTCATGGACGGAAGCGTTCACGCCGAACAAATCGGCATAGACGGGAAAACCGTGCTGCTTAAAGAAATCGGCCGCGGAAAATCGTTCGGCGAAGCGCTGTGCTGTCTCGGACAGGCCGACCCTTTTTTACGGATCGTGAGTGCGGAAAAATCGAAAGTGCTGTTTATCGAAATTCCGTCGGCGGACGGAAGCAATCGGTGCCGCTGCCCGTACCGTATGATTGTACTCGAAAATCTTTTGCGTGAAATGGCACTCGACGTTCAGCACTTAAATATGAAGATCCGGCTTTTGGCGCAGCCGACACTGCGCGATAAGCTTTTGCTTTATCTGCACCTTACGCAAAATACGCTGCATTGCAATTCGTTTACGCTGCCGTTTACGCGTGAAAAATTGGCGCAATTCATATCGGCCGACAGAAGCGCCGTCTCGCGCGAGCTGAGCCGCATGAAGAGCGAAGGAATTATTCAAATCGAAGGGAAAACGATAACGCTCAAACCGCGCGGCAAAAATGCACCGATCGAAGAAAAATCGGCGGCCGGTTTTAAATCTTCATATTGGGCCGGCTGAAAAAATTATTCGGCGTTTGTTGCCGGAGCAACAGTCGGCAGTGAGAAAATTCGGTATCCTTAAATAAAACCGATGAAAGTTTATCAACGGAGGCCGATATGCTGAAAAGCAAACATAATATATTTTCCATCGCAAAAGACAATGCACCCGTAGAGGGGTGTACGGTTTCGGAAAAGGTGCTGCAGGGCGATGCGTGCAGTATGATCGTTTTTTCAATCGCGGCAGGCACGAACATCAGCCCCGAAAGCTACGATTATCCTAAAATCTGGAAAATCGAAAAAGGCATGGCCGATGTGCTGTATTTGGATAAAGCCGCGCAAGCGCTTTCATCGGGCGATATTTTTATCGTACCGCAAAACATTCCCGTCGGCATACAAAGCAAAACGGGATGCATATATTCGGAAATACTTTTAGATAAGGAGTGTGTTATGAACGACATTTTAAAAAGCGGAAAAATTTTCGCATTAAAAGATCTTCTCCCCTATAAAGACGGAAAGATTGTAAACATGGACCTCGTCGACAGCAACAAAACCAAATTTGTGATTATGGCTTTCGACGCGGGAACGGGATTACCCGAACATTCCGCCCCCGGAGACGCGATTATATTCTGCCTCGACGGCGAAGGCATTATCGGATATGAAGGAAAAGAGTACCGCATTCGCGAAGGCGAAAACTTCAAGTTCGATAAAAACGGCAAGCACTACGTCAAAGCGGAAGGCAAATTCAAAATGGCTTTGCTGCTCGTCCGCGACTGATTGCAGTTTGCACCACAGAGATGTATAGCGTACAGCTGACTTACTTTTAAACTCGGCGATTTGTCAAAAAAAACCGATTGCTTTTGCGGCAGCTGTACGCGCAGAAAAAAGGAGACAGTATGTACGGTGAAGCGGGGCATATATTTTTGGCAAGGCTGGGCAAAACGACGCTGCGTCCCGGAGGAATCGATGCGACCGCATGGCTCATCGAACAGGCAAATATAAAAAGCGATACGAAAATTCTTGAAGTCGCGTGCAATATGGGAAGGACGATGATTCAGCTGTCGAAAAAATTCGGCTGCAAGATCACCGGCGTGGATCTCGATAAAGATGCGCTCAAAAAAGCTGAAGCAAATATCAAAAAAAATCATCTTGAAGATAAGCTGACGCTGATTCACGGCGATGCGCTCGCGCTGCCGTTTGAAGATGCAAGTTTCGACATCGTCGTCAACGAAGCGATGCTGACGATGCTTATCGGCGACAAAAAAGACAAGGCGCTCAAAGAATATTTCCGCGTACTCAAGCCGGGAGGAATGCTTTTAACGCACGACGTCGCTCTCAGGACATCCGATCCCGCCGAGCAAAAAAAACTGCGGAGTGCTTTAAGCAAAGCCATAAACGTGAGCGTTGAGCCGCTCGATGCCGCCGGCTGGGAAGCGCTCTTTTACAAAAACGGGTTTTCCGTTACGCAAAAATGCGGAGAGATGACGCTGATGAGCCCGCGCGGCATGATCCGTGACGAAGGCCTTGCCGGTGCGCTGAAAATCATACGCAACGCGATGAAAAAAGAAAACAAGGCGATGTTCAAACAAATGTTCCGCTTTTTCAACGGACACAAAAAAGACCTCGCCTACATCTGCAGCTTCGGGACAAAAAATAAAGTATAAGCGGAAATGGAGGAACGGAAACAGCGGCAAAACACGAACGGTGAAAAAAATCGCTCTCTGTTCGGTTCATATCACAACGAACGATCTCCGCGATAGGCCGTTAAAATCTCGTAGACTCTTACTTCGCTTCTTTGACGATGTATATCGTAATATCCCGGATTGAGAAAAAGAAATCACGATTTCAAATGAAATCACAGCACGATCGCTGCCTAACTTTCGTACCTGCGATTTTGCATAAACCACTCTTTTACAAATCCGCTTTTTATTAATTTTATATATATCGCCGTCGAAAATAAATTCGTAGTCGTCATATAAAATATTATTCCCTTTATAAAATCCGTCGCGCACGGCGGTAAAATATGTATTGCAGTTTTCTACAAAGTATTCGGATCTATTGCAAAATGTAATCACCGGATATCTCCTCATAGAAACGGAAGAATATTTTTATCAACCTTATTAAAAATATCTCCGCTCCTCTTTCCGCTAAAACTCTTCCGCTTCGCTTATAAAACAACCGACGCATTCGGTCGGATATTTTTCGCGCAGTTTTTTAATAATCGATTTCAGTTCCACTTCTTCGTCGCGGTCACAGTAGATGATGTACATCGCATTGAGCTGCGGCCACACCGAATCTCCGAGACGCGGATTACCGTAACCGGCACCCATCACCGAAGGAATTTTCGTAAAGTGCAATCCGACTTTGCGTTCGGCAAATTCCTGTTGAAAATCTTCTTCCAGCGCCTGCGAAAATATGATTTCCATTCGAACGCGCAGTATTCCGTTTATTTCGTTCATATTGGCTCCCATAAAAACTCCATTACGCTTCGCGCGCACGAAGCAGTTTTCGCTCAAGCTTCCGCTGCCGCCTCGAATTGACGATATAATACACGGTCGGCATTACAAAGAGCGTCATCAAAGAACCGAAGGTCATGCCTCCGAACACCGTCAAACTTATCGGCTGCATACTTGCCGAACCCTCGCCTGGAAAAAACGCCATCGGCATGAGCGAAATGACGGTCGTAAGCGTACTCATCAAAATGGGGCGCAGGCGGTTTCGCGCGGCTTCGACGCACGCGTCTTCGAGCGCAAGGCCGCGCTTACGCAGCAGATTCGTGTAGTCAACGAGGACGATACCGTTGTTGACGATCGTACCGACGAGAACGAGTACGCCCATAACGGTGACGACGCTCAACCGCGAACCGTTGATCGCGTAGATCGCGATGACGCCGATAAAGGACAGCGGTATCGTAAACAAAACGATAAACGGATCCATAAACGATTCGAATTGACTTGCCATGACGATAAATACGAGGATCGCCGCCATCATGATAATCAAAGCGAAATTTCTCACGGCTTCCATCATATCTTCGTAGTCGCCGGAAAATCCGATGCGCATGTTTTCGTCTTTCGGAATATTTTCATTGATAAGCTTTTGAATTGTATCCTGCACTTTATCAAGCGAAAGTCCCGCCACGGGCTTTGCCGTGATGTGAACGACACGCGCCTGATTTTCACGCAAAATCGTCACGGGAGAAGTCGTCTCTTCATAGTGCGCGAAATTCGAAAGCGGGATGCGTTCTCCCGACGCGTTTACGATCGAAAGCAAATCCAAATCGGCAAGCTTCGTTTTATCTTTTTTCGAAAGCCGCACGATGACGTCGATGTCGTCGCCGTTGTCGGTATAACGGCTCGCGGTTGTACCGTTGATGAGCGCCGTCACTTCGTTTCCGACCGTATATACGTTTACTCCCAGTTCGTACATGCGCTCGCGGTCAAATACCAATTCGACTTGCGGCAGCCCGTCTTCCAAATCGCTTGAAACTTCGGTAACGACATCCTGCGCCTGCTCCCTTAAAAGTTCTTCAAGCTGAGCGCCGGTCGCACGGAGCTTATTCAAATCGTCGCATTTGACGTTGATGCTTATACCGCCGGTCGACATGCCGTTTTGATTTTGCGCAAAGCTCACTTTAACACCCGGTATTTTATTAAAATATTTTCGAAGCTTCGCCTTTGCCGACTTTTCGTTGTCCCAGCCGGTCTCTCGCTCCTCCGCCGGATACAGCGTAAACGTCACGGTTCCGGTATTCGACCCCGACGTCGATGAAAATATATCCGTACCGCCGACCGTCGTCGACGAATGTTTGACGCCCTTTAATTCCTGTGCCGCAGTCGTTTGAAAGCCGCGAAGGGTATCGTCGGTGACTTCGAGCCGCGTCCCTTTCGGCAGTTCGAATTTGACGGCAACGGTATTCGATGCTGGTTCCGGCATAAAGATAAAGCCGATGAATTTGACGGCAGCGACGGAGAGCACGAACAGAGCGATGAGCGAAAAGATGCACAATTTCCGGCGGTGCAAAACGAATTTGACGCCGCGCGCGTACACGTCGTCGAGGTGCGAAAAAAAGCGCGTAAACCGGCGGTTGATTTCGAACCGCACGCCTTCGCCTCTGTCCGCGAGTTTATCGATGCGGAGATACTTCGAGCTCAGCACGGGCACGAGGACGATCGCGACGACGAGCGAACACAAAAGCGAAAAGATGATCGTCAACGCGAGATCGCTGAAAATCTGTCCCATAATGCCGAGCTGACCTTTGAACATGAGCATCGGAAGAAAAATACACACCGACGTAAACGTACTCGCGCTGATCGAAAGGATCATCTCTTGAGAGCCGAGCACCGCGGCAACGCGCGGCTTTGCGTCTTTTTGCCGGTACGCGTAGATGTTTTCGAGGACGACGATCGAGTTGTCGACGAGCATACCGATGCCGAGCAGCAGACCCGCCATAGAGATCATGTTGATCGAAATCTTCGTAAAGTACATGAGAAAGAGCGTGATGACGACCGACACGGGGATCGCAAGCCCGATGATGACCGTACTCTTAATCGAACGCAAAAAGATAAACAGCACGATGATCGCAAGCAGCGCTCCCTGTATGACGGACTTTACGACTTCCGCAATCGTCTGCTCGATGATATCCGTATAGTTCGACGATTCGATGACATCGACGTCGGACGGCAATTCGACTTTTATAGCCTTGATCGCCTTGCGCACGGCGTGCGCCGCGTTTACGGAATTTTTTCCGCTCTGTTTTTGGATGTTCAGTATAACGCAGGGTGTTCCGTTCAGATAGGCGAGCGTGTTTTCGTCTTTGTAACCTTCGTACACGTCGGCGACATCGCGGAGGCGTACCGTTGCGATGCGCGGCCTCGCAGACTTCGGAGCGGCCGACGCTTTATACGAAATGACGGTATTTTTCAAATCTTCGACGCTCGCGTATTTGCCGCTCGTTTTTATCGTGTAATTGATATCGCCGCTCGTGATCGTACCTCCGGAACTCTGTACGTTTTGCGAACCTATCATCTGCGCGACGGAAGTGATCGAAAGCCCGTACGCTTCGAGCCGGTCGCGCGGTATGTCGACGTTGATCGATTTTTCGCGGCCGCCGACGATCCGTGCAGACGCAACGCCGTCGATCTGTTCGAGGCGCGGCTGCACGATATCATTTGCGTATCGACGGAGTTCTTCGGGCGTTCTGTTCCCCTGCAGCGCGAGCGCCATGATCGGCATGAGCGACGGATCGGCTCTGATCGTCGTAGGCGAAGATGCACCCGTCGGCAGATATCTCCGCACCAAATCGATTTTATCGCGTATTTCGGCGACCGCCGCATCGAGGTTCGTACCGTAATTGAATTCCATAAAGACAAGGCTCAAACCGGACGACGACTGCGACTGCATTTTTTTCAAACCGGTCACGCCGGAAAGCACGCTTTCCAATACGCGAGTCAAACTCTGCTCGACTTCTTCAGGTCCCGCGTTTTTATAATCCGTGTGGACGAGCATATAGGGCAGCTTCATATCGGGGTACATATCGACCGGCAGCTGCGTCGTGCAGTAAATGCCGAGCCCGATGAGCGCGATAAATACGAGCAGCACGGTGACGGGTTTATTGACGGAGTATTCCGATAATGTCATTTACGACTTCCTTAATAATTAATAAATTGAATATCGATGCTCAAAACGCTTGGAAAATTTCGAATTTTAGAAAACGCGAAATTGACCTAATCTTACTTCAGTTTGCGGCACCGATGATGTTTACCTTTGCGCCGTCGTTTAAGAGCGTCTGCCCTTTTACGACGATTTCATCGCCTGCAGAAAGCCCGCTCGTAATTTCCGTGCGGTTGTCGACGGAAATACCTTCCGTTACCGCCAGCATTTTTACGACGGCGGTTTTATCGCTTTGCGCCTGAGACGCAATTGCAAATATGTACGGCTTACCCGCCCGCGTGATGACCGCTCCCGACGGGACGACGATCGCGTTTTGTATGCTGTCGGTGATGAGGCGGACGCTTCCGTACATGCCGACTTTAATGCGTTCATCGGGCGGAGAAAGATGCAGCTTTACCGCCATCGTCCGCGTCGTCGTATCGAGGACGGGAGACACTTCGACGACCTTTGCCGTAAAGTCGATGCCGGGATAGGCTGCAAACTGCGCGGTCGCCGACTGGCCGCGTTGAATGCGGCTCACAAAGCGTTCGGGAATATTGACGCGGATTTCCAAATCGTCCGTGCTGCCGATCTGCACGACGGGCATCGTCTGAGAAACCGTCGCACCGACCGACGGCATCGAGGTGATGATCCTGCCGCTTACCGGAGCGCGCACGGGACTTTCGCTGTATGACATGCCGGGACGGCTCGCGTCGACGTATGCGATCACTTGATTTTTTGCAACCGTATCGCCGATGTTCGAAAGCACGCGCGAAATTTTTCCGCTCATGTCCGGCAGCACGTCGACCGCCGAAACCGATGCGACGTCTCCTCCGAATTCGAGATATTGATCGAGGTTGCCCTTTTCGATTTTATACGTATTGACGGCGTAAACGATATCGTCTCCTTCACCGCCGGCGGCAGCCGTATTTTTTTTGCAGCCCGCGATCGAAGCGATTATTAAAACGAGCGATAAGATGCGGGCGATTTGTATAAAGTGATTCGAATATTTCATCGAGTTCCTCCGTTTGTCGTTGCTGCGGCGCTCTTTACCGTCAAATCCGTATTCAACGTTTCTTCGAGATTGAGCAATGCCGTAATATATTGATAGCGCTGATTCGCCAAACCGAGCCGCGCTTGATTGAGCTGACGTTCCGCATCGCGGAGGTCGAGCAGTTCGGTCGTACCGTTTTGATACGAACGCAGCGTCATCGCATACGAGCGCTGCGCGAGTTCGACGTTGCGCTGCATCGAAGCGATCTGGCGTTTTGCCTGATCGAGCGTATTGATCGCAGTGCGCACTTCGAGCTTTTGATTTTCAGTAAGCTGTTCGCGCGAGATTTTAAGCTTTTCGAGATTCGCGCGAAGGTCTTTCGCTTTTTGGCGGTTCGACGAAAACGGCAGCATATTCGTGACGTTCCACGCGAGCGTCGCACTGAACGCGCCGTTATCGTTCCAATTATCCTTATCGAACCAATTCGAATCGAAGGCGTCGCGCAGCATCGGCTGGTAATTCCAATTCAAAGACAGAGCCGGCGAAAAACTTGCAAAGTCGAGCGATGAAAGATTGTGCTCGAGCGTTTCGATATTGTTGTCGAGGGAGCGCAGAGCAAGCGACGAGTTCCCGTACGCCGCGATCAAATCGTCGGCGTCGACATCGATAAGAGCGGGATCGATCGAACCCGCAAGTTCGATCTTCGTGCCGGAAGGCATACCGAGCAAAAACACGAACATATCGAGCTGCTGCGCGAGAGAAGTTTCCGCCTGCTCCGTTTCGGGAATTTGATTTTCATACTGCACTTGCGCCTGCAAAAGCTGCAGTTCGGGAATCCTTCCGTTTCGATAATTCACCGCCGCCTGCACGCTCCGTCGCCGTGCGTTTTCGAGCGTTTCCCGCTGAATCGCGAGGTTGTCCCGCTGCAGCAAAAGACCGAAAAACAGCTTTTTAACATTGGTAATCGTTTTTCGCTCGGTTTGTTCCCGCGTGATTTGGCCCCCCTCATAGCCCGCCTTTGCCGCACGTATTTGACCGATGTACGCAAGGCTCAAATTCAGTCCCGCACTCAAGTTTCCGACAGCCGCCCAGTGCATGCTTTCCGTTTCCGAAATCGGCGGCTGAAGGGCGAGTCTACGAAAAAGATTTTGTTGCTCGATCGATGAACTGATATCCGTCGTACGATTGAGCGTTTCCGTCGCCCGCACGTCGGGTAAAAATACGTTCCACGCATTGTCGGACGCGCGCTTGGCTATTTCCAAATCGATATCCGCGCTTTTGAGTGCGCGGCTGTGGGCACGCGCATAGTCGACCGCTTCATCGAGCGTGAGCGTTATCGTTTCGCCGCTTTGGGCAAACGAGCGCAGCACGACGCTTAAAAAAATTAATAATATCGCTTTGTATTTTTTATTATATAGAATCATCTTAGCTCCCAAATACATACAAATTATTAACCGCATACAAAACGCCGAACGGCAGCCGCCCCGGCGTTCACCGCAGCCGACTTTCGCGCCGTTCGAACACAGCCTCTGCAAGTGCCGCAATCGTCAGCTTCCGCCCCTCTTATGAACGGCAGTGTTATTGATCCCGGATTCCGTCATCGCGTATATTTTTTTTAACGCGGCAAACATACGCCTGTCCGAAAAACCGAGCCTCCGGCAATGGATAAACATCGTAACGACAATCGCGAAAAACCAGCCGAGAACGCGTTGAGAGGTCGGGGGCATACCGATATCGGGAAGCGAAGCGATAAAACGCTTCCAATAAACCGAATCGTATATCGTATCGACAAAATCCGGTGCTTCGGCACGATCGACAAAATTATTGATGCCGATAAGATTCGAACAGATACCGACTGTCTCGGGATACCGTATAAAATACAGCAGTTCCGTTTGTAAAACGGCGTACGTACACTCTTCGCCCGTCGTCAAATCGTTCATATTTTCGGCGATCATAGCGTACATCCGAACGACTTCATTTTTTATAAGCGACTCGACCATTTCGCTTTTATTTTTATAGCGCGAATAGAGCGAGCTTTTTGCCAAATGCAGTTTTTTTGCCAAGCGTTCGATCGTAATGCCGGCCGCTCCGTATTCGGACACGACGGAAGCGAGTGCAAGAAGTTCGTCGGTAAGCGGCGTTTTTTTTTGCATCGCCGATTTAAACCGCGCGTCGAGCTGTGTGAGCCGTTGCCGTTTGGGAATGTTTTTTCCGATACCGTTTTCGATCAACCATGCGATCTTATCGGCAAAAGCGGCGGAGTCCGCAAGTCCCGGTACATTCGTATCGAGCGCGTCGAAACGGAGCAGCGCAAAAATAAAAATCGTCGTTCCGACGTAGATGCCGGTCACATAGAGGTCGATATCTTTAATCGAGCCGTCGCGTGTAAAAAGCGAATCGAACACCCGTATGCTGCGCTTCCGCAATTCCCGTACGAAGACGCCTTCGTCTACGATACATTGCTGCGATTGAAAATACATGACGTATTCGCGGTGATTGACGAGAAAATCAACCGCCTCGGACATCGCTTCGATGCGCTTGCCGTTTCGATAGCATCCGAGCATCCGCCGCACGACTTCTGCGATGCCGTCGAACATACGTTCAAACAAGGCCTGTTTGAGCGACGCTTTGCTCGGAAAGTGTTTAAAAATAGCCGCTTTGCTGATACCGACTTTTTGCGCGATCTGCGACAGTGAAATATTCGTAAACACCGGCTTGCGGTAAAACGAAAATGCAGCGTCGATTATTTTGTCCCGCGTTGAAACGCCTTCCTTCATACAATTCCCAAACAGTTACGGATGAAAAAGGTTACCGATTGTTCGGTAACTTACAGGACTATAGAGAGTTGTTTAAATTTTGTCAAGAGCAATTAAAAAAAAATATGTCAGGAGAAATAAAACGTATTATATACGCAGCGTTGCGGGAAAAATCGGGCATCCGCGGATGCTGCGGTATCGACTCTATCCGAAATCGATACCACAGACAATACTGCGGACACGACGAAAGCGATCAATCGACGGCCTTTGCCGCCTTTTTTGCAGTCCCATCGGAATTGTAAAAGATGCCTCGCAAAATCAACGCAAGGGCGCCGTCGCCGGTTACGTTGCATGCCGTACCGAAGCTGTCCTGCAGCGCAAAAATCGCGATCAGCAATCCCGTACCGATTTCGTTAAAACCGAGCACGCTGATAACGATACCGAGAGACGCCATGACCGTTCCGCCGGGAACGCCGGGCGCGCCTACGGCAAAAATTCCGAACAGGAATGAAAACAGAATCATCGTTCCGACAGGGGGAACCGAACCGTAGAGCATCTGGGAAATCGTCATGGCAAAAAACGTTTCGGTTAAAACCGATCCGCACAAGTGCGTCGTCGCGCCGAGCGGAATGGCGAAGTCGACGATATCCGAAGGCAAAACGCTCGATTTATGCGCGCATTGCAATGCGACCGGCAGCGTTGCCGCGCTCGACATCGTGCCGACAGCCGTAGCGTATGCGGGGCCGTAGTGCTTTACGACTTCCAGCGGATTTTTCTTTGAAACCGCGCCGCCTATAAGATAGAGCAGCGTCATCCAAATAAAATGTCCGATCAATACGATGACGATAACTTTTAAGAATACCGGAAGCTGGCGCGTCAAACTTCCGTTGTATGCGAGTTCGGCAAAAGTCGTCGCGATAAAGAACGGCAATACCGGCACGATAACGCGGTTTACGACTGCGAGTACCATCGCCTGCGTTTCTTTCAGCACTTTTTCGACGGTCGCAGCCTTTGTCCAGATAACCGAAATACCCGCCAAAATCGCGAGCAGCAGAGCCGTCATAACCGGCATGATCGGCTGGATATTCAATGCAAACGGAGTCGCCGGCACTTCAAGCAGTGCGGCCGCCTGCGACGGAATATGCAAAAACGGAATCAGTATATAACCCGCCACGGTTGAAAACAGCGATGCGCCGACCGCCGAAGCATAGGATATGAGCAAAAACGAACCGAGCATCTTTCCGGCGTTCGCTTTTAAGTCGCAGATTGCCGGAGCGATAAAGCCGAAAATGACGAGCGGAACGACGAAAAAGATGAGCGAGCCGAGCAATTTTTTAATCGTCGCAATGATGCCCATCACCGAAGCGGGTACGAACAATCCAAGCAGTACGCCGGCAAGAATTCCCAAGCCGAGCTGCGGCAGCAACCCCAGTTTAAAACCGCCTTGTTTTTCCATAATACCTTACCTCCTAGCCGATATGCCTGAACGCTTGTCAGCTTAAGCGCTCGAAACCGCATATGTAGGAAGTATATACCCGCTTTCTTCAATTGTCAAATTTTTTATTGTCAATTTTTTTATGCAATTGCGATACGGTACAAAGCATCGCAATTGTATTCCGTCTTTTGCGTATGCACCTTTCCGATGCGGCCGCACTGCTCGAGACAGATCGATTCTTGACACGGCGGCTGAATTAGCATAAGCTAACTACACAACAGGAGTAACGGAGTAACTATGAAAGTATTGGAAATAAACAAAGCGTTTCGAAAATTCGGAGAAATCCAAGTAAAATTTCGATGGCTTTTTTTGCTCGCGATGTTCGTCATCACCGCAGTCGGGCTTTCGGGTTTGCGAAAATTCGTCGCTGAAGATCTGCAGGAAGATTGGTTCGGCGACAAAGAGAAAATCAAACTCGCAACCGATCGCTTTGAAGAGACGTTCGGCAACGAAGACGTCATCACGGTTTTGGTTCAGACAAAAGACGTGTTCGATTCCGACGTGCTCAACATGATCGACCGGCTCGGAAACGAAATGATGGAAACGATCCCCTACGCGCGCGATGTCATGTCCGTCGTCGAAGTTTCGGTCGCGAAAGGTACCGATGACGGTATGCAAGTCGTCACGCCGTTTGAAGACGGCATACCCGACACGCACACGGCCGAAGGCAAAGCGGAAATGGAATCTATCAAAAAATTTCTCCTCTCGCGCGAAGCGATCGCAAACAAACTCGTCTCAGAGGATTCGACCGAAACATGGGTTATCCTCTACCTGTACGGCTACGGCGATGAAGACAATAAAGCTCGCACCGGTATGTACAAAGCCGGCAGAGCCGCACACAAGCTGCTCGACGATCCGAAGTGGCAAAGCGATAAATGGAATCTGATCTGCGCGGGCACTCCGTACACGGAATGCGAAGAAACCGACGTCATGCAAAAAGAAATGTCGCGCAACCTTATAAGCGGCTTTATCGCGATGATCATCTGTTTGATTTTATTCGTCCGTTCGCTGCGCGGTCTCATCGTCCCGCTTTTTTCGACCGTCGGCGGTATCGGCGTCGTATTCGGCTTTATGTCGTACTTCGGCATCGTAGCCGATCAGAATATGATGACGATTCCGATTTTGCTCGGCATGGCGCTGTCGGTCGGCTATTCGATCCACTACATCAATTCGTTCAAACTGCATTTCAGACAGACGGGGCTTCGAAAAGAATCGGTCATCATGTCGGTCGAAGAAACCGGCTGGCCGCTTTTCTTTACCGCGCTCACGACGATCGCATCTCTCATCTCTTTCGCCCTCGTCGACATCGGTCCGCTCAAATGGCTCGGCTTGACATCGTCGGCGACCGTTTTGGTCATATTCCTCTACGCGATCATCCTGATCCCCGTACTGCTTTCGTTCGGAAAAGATAAAACAACGGAACAAAACGCAACGATGCAAAAAACGACGAAGACCGACCTCGCGTTCGAGTCGTTCGGAAAGCGCGTGTTGAAACACAGCAAAGCCGTCCTCATCGTCGGCTTCGCGATGATCGTCGTCTTTATTCCGGGAATTTTTAAAATCCGCGTAACGCTCGACTATATCGAAATGCTCGGATTAAAGATTCCCTATATCGCGCGCTTGGCAAAACTGCAGAATACGCAGCTCGGTTCGGTGTATTCGTATAAGATTTTAATCGAATATCCGGACGTCGATGAATTCAAAAAACCGGAACGTATGTTCGCACTCGAAAAGCTCGAAAATACGCTCGGCAATTTAAGTTTGACGAGAAAATCGAACGGCAAGCCCCGCGTCAAATCGGTGCTCGATATCGTAAAAGAAACGAACCGCATGCTGAACGGAGACGACCCGGCATATTATTCGATCCCCGACGATGAAAACCTTTTGACGCAGGAACTCTTTCTGTACGAAATAACCGGCGGCTCCCGGCTCTACGATTGGCTCAACGCCGATTACAATATGGCATACGTCAATGTCAACCTCGCAACATACGACAGCAGTCAAATCGCATCGAACATCGCGGATGCGGAAAAAGCCGCCGAAGAACTTTTCCCCGGCGCTGAAGTTTCCGCCATCGGAGCGGTAGCCGAATTTGCGGAGATGAACGGAAAAATCGTACGCGGAGAATTGAAATCCTTTGCCGGATCGTTCATTATGATCGCGGCTATGCTCATCCTCGTGTTTATGAGTATTCGAACGGGGCTTATCGGAATGATCCCGAACGTCACGCCGGTCATCATACTTGCGGGAATTATGGGCTATTTCCGCTTCCGGCTCGATATGATGACGATGACGGTTATGCCGATGATACTCGGTATCGCCGTCGACGATACGATCCACTTTATCAATCACGTCAAATATTATTACGAAGTGCACGGAAATTATAAAGACGCGATTTTGCGCACGTATCTTGAAATCGGAAAGACGATGTGCATGACAACGGTAATCATCTGCGCCATGTTCCTCATCTACGCGTTCAGTCCGATGAACACGATGCACCGCATAGGAATGCTTTCGATCGTCGGTTTGACAACGGCTTTGGCCGCCGATTATCTTCTGACACCCGTGCTTATCTACGTGACGAAACCGTTCGGAAAAGAATTCGACGGGATCGAACGAAAGCGCTGATCGACAATCGACGCACACGCCCCGCAGTTTTGCGGGGCGTGTGTGCGAGAGAAATTAATACCCACCCCTGCAAAAACGAACCGCCTTTTATACGACTCGCCGCAAAAACTACCGCGATTCTGTAAAGAAGACAGTAACGATAACAGATTTTTACGACATGACTGCCTCATATATATCAACGGTTATATAAAATTATGATAACGTAAATTTGTAAAAATCGAATCTTTATGATATACTTATCAAAATAAAACGAAAGAGAAAACTTATGCCTGTTTTATCCATGTTTTATGGAATTATTGTCAGTATGTTTTATAAGGAACATAATCCTCCGCATATTCATATCCAATACGCCGAATATAATGCCGTTATGGACTTTGACGGAAATATAACGGATGGAAACTTACCGGTAAAACAACGTAAATTAGTCGAAGCATGGATCATTTTACATCGGGAAGAACTTTCGGCTAATTGGCAACTCGCGAAAGAAAAACAAGTATTGTTCAAAATAGACCCGTTGAAATAGGAGGTACGTTATGATTATTCCCGTTGCGGTAAAATATCTATACGATTATACTTTGCTCATAACATTTTCAAACGGCGAAAAAAAAGTATACGATGCGCAAAATGACATACGCCAAGGCGTTTTAACAAAACTCAAAAACAAATCGTTTTTCGCACAGGCAAAAATAGCGCGGGGATCGGTCGTTTGGAGCGATGAAATCGATATGGCACCGGAAACCCTGTATGCCGAAAGCGTCGCGTGTAACGGGAAATTAATAAAAACGAAAGCATTATAATTACGCAAACCGAATGCCTTCGTGCGGGTGACGAGACATTCGGGCTTGCGATGCGGTTATTACGGTATTTTACAACCGGACATCGACGTTATCGCCGAGGCACTTTACCGTCGTCGCGGGAATGCCCTTGTTCCATTCCTTTTCTTTTTTTATTTTATTCCACGCGTCCGACGTACCTTCGAATTCGATCGTCGTAAGCTTCGTACAATTACTGAAAGCGCTTTGTCCTATCGTTTTCATGGATGAGGGAATCGTAACCTTCGTCAATTCTTTGCATTCGGCAAAAGTATAGTCGGGAATCACGTCACTGCCGGCTGCAAACGTTACCTTTGAAAAATTCGCTCCGTAAAAAACATAGTGTTTATATGTATGCAGTATCGGAACTTCCGGCTCAGTAACCGGTTCATAAGACCATTCATTCCAGCTAACTTTCTTGCCGACATACAGCCGGTGTCCGTATTTTAGAGGATTCGCATCCGGTCCGTCAAAGATAATGTTACACCAATCCTTTAGCGTTCTTTCATAGCGCACTTCTTCAAGGGCGTTGCAGTTCAAAAAGGCTCCACTATAGATGTGCTCAACTTTATCAGTATAACCGAAAGTTACACTCTTAAGATTGCTGCAATCGGCAAACATAGTTTCCGGTATATCTGCGATACCGTTACTAATACTTACCGTACATTTTTCCAGACTTTTGCAATTTTGATACGTCATCCGATAAAAGCTGGCACTATATAGTTTGGCTTCCTTAACCAAAGTATCGTTAAAATAAAGTTCATACGGTTGCTTGAATGGGCTGTTATCCCAGCATTTGATTTCAGTCCAAGTTTTATGATTAAAATCGGATTCATCAAAATAGTAATAAATTTTTTTCAATTTTTCACATTTATTAAAAGCGCTCGAAATGATTTCACCTTTACCCACATCCTGAAGTTTTATACTTTCGAGATTTGCACATCCTTCAAAAGAGCGGGCTTCAATCGTACGGATATCTCTCATATCGATCGTTTCGATATCGATACAATTAATAAACGTAAACGGTTTTACTTTCTTATCGCTTGTAGTATCGGAAAGCGTAATATGCTTTTGAATCGTATCCGAATCGTTAAAGTATATCCTTTTTGTAAAATATGCGGGATTCGCTTTTTCATTCTTGAACTCTATCGCCGCCCACTGGGAAGGGCTGCCCTTATAGCGTACTTCCGCTAATGCACTGCAATCCGCAAACGTACCGCTCGGAAACGAAACGAGATTCGTCCCTATTGTCAATTTTTTAAGAACTGTATGACGTCGAAATGGAGAATTCCATGAATACACAAATTTAATAGTATCGGGAAGGACTACTTCTTCCAGTCCGGTAGCGACGGCCAAAAGCTCTTTTAAATTTTTCTCATAAATACAATTATTTTCAGAAGCGTATATTGCATTCGCAGGATCCACCGTGAGTTCGGTCAAACCGATACACCCTGAAAAGTTCCCCTCAAACGTAGTAACGCTTGCCGGAATGTGTATGCGCGGAAGCTTGCTGCAGCCGTTAAATGCCGAGTATATCTTTTTTACGCCATTGCCGATCGTAACCTGTTCCAATGCAGTACAGTTCGAAAACGCATAATCGACGGACGGAACATCGCCTGCAATGACGGCATTTTTTATCGTAGTGCTTCCGCTAAAGCTAAATTTTCCTTCCGTCACTCCTTCCGTATGAACGACTGCAACATCGGTCAGTTTTGTACATTTTGAAAAATCGGCTCCGCGACTCCGGCAGCCGTCCGCCATCGTAACTTTTGTAAGTTCGGTACAATAGTCGAACGCATTCGAAGCAATTTCTGCAACAGTTCCCGACACGGTTACTTCCGTTATGCCGGGTGCCGCACAAAAAAGTTCTTTCGAACCTTTTGTATAAACATAATTGTTCTCAGCCGCATAGGTTGTATTCTCTGCGGCTACCGCAATTGTTGTAAGCTTATTGCAGTTTTCAAAAATGTTCGGCTCGAAACTTGAAACCGAAGCCGGCAGTTCGATTGAGCGTAAACTGCTGCAATTGGAAAAAATCCTTCCTTTCAATGTTGTAAGCTGTGAGCCCGCTTCAAAATTTACGGAACTGAGCGCCGTACAATTTCCGAAAGCGGACAACCCAAGCGTTTTAACGGATTTGGGAACGGTTATCGATTGCAGAGCGGTACAACCTGAAAAAGCACGATCGGCTATCGTCTTTACCGACGGAGGAATCTCAATACTTGTAAGCGAAGTACATCCGGCAAAACCGATAAGCTCTTCCACCTTAGCCGTTTCCTCGAAAGAAACGGTTGTAAGCGAAGTACACAGGGAAAAAGCATTTTTACCGAGTTTTGTAACAGACGCAGGGATTTCCACTTGTTCAAGCGCTGCGCATCCGCTGAAACAGTTAATTTCGGTAAGCTGCGATTCTTTGTCAAAGATAATTTTTTTAATGCCTGACTTATAAAAAGCATATTCGGCAATTGATGCAATATTTTTGGGAATGGTTATTTCCGATAATGACGTACATTCGTAAAATGTGTTCTTCTTAATCGACGTAACCGCCGAAGGAATATGTACATCTTTCAGAGCGGAACACTTATAGAATGCGGATTCGCCGATTTCCGTTACGGAATCCGGTATGGAAATTTTTACAAGATTTGTGCATCCTGAAAAGGCACTTTCTCCTATAACTGTATTGCCTTCCGAAGCGGGAAGGACAATTTCAACCAGAGATGTCGCGCCTTTAAAATCTTGGAGTGTTATACCCGGAAAATTTTCGGTAGCGGATAAATCGAGCGTAACTCTTTTTACAGGAGTACCCGTCAATGCATGCCCGATCAACGACAATAGAATATCTGCAGGAAATAGACTTTCTTTGAAAGAACCGGTAACTTTGACTATATAACTGTTATCTGCATCGAGCTGTTTAATATATGACGGAGCTTCCCCTACCGTTACCGTTTTTGTTATGAGGGTCCCCCCCCCCGCTACTACCGCCTCCGCCGCCCGAGCTTCCTCCGCCGCCGGATCCGTTTCCACCGCCGGAAGAACCGCTATCGGAATCGTTACTGCATCCGATACATAACGCTGTCAAAGCGATACATACGCTTACAAAAAATACAAACCCGCGTTTGCTTCTTTTCATAATAGCCCTCTTTCAAAATCATTTCTACGCAATAAATGAAAACTTCATTTGCAAGACGCAAAAATTGATGCACAATTCTATCAATATGAACAGGAAAATTATATCATGAAAATATTAAAATAACAAGAAATCGATAGCATATATACAATAGCTTACGCGTACCGTGCTTCGTGATTTTTTTGCGCTACACTACGCCTGATAAAAAACCTGCCGCGGTTATGCGGCAGGTTTTTTATTTTATTCTGGATTCTTTATGGCAAACCAATAATAGCTGGCATCTTTATTATAAATTGCAAAAGCTTTATCCGTATCTCCCAAGTCGAGATTGGCTAGATAATTGATTTTTTC
>ERZ772960.776-NODE-776-length-26878-cov-5.659919_pt1 | contig 26878 bp, 24 predicted proteins | sample MGYA00580678_ERZ772960 | MGnify/ENA primary metagenome ERZ772960 (study PRJEB29015, sample SAMEA2737930) | human oral metagenome | biome: human oral; feature: human-associated habitat; material: dental | place: China | collected 2059 ... | reverse complement strand
CTATCATGAGGAAATCCGAGGGACAGAAAATACCGGAAAAAGAAATCGTTAAACAAAAATTGACCGAGCTCTTTGAACGAGGGAGACTCCTTGTCCGAAGGGCAAGAAGGTGCAACCGAGAAGACTTAGAATAATTCCAGTTTGCCAGTATCTTAAACAGAATATGAACAACGAAAAACATCGTAGCAATACGGTGTTTTTGTTGCTTAAAACCTACAAATTCATACATGACCACAGGTTAGTACAAACCCTTGTGTGATTTTTTTTGCACTTATGTAAGATTGCACTCCCCTTATTATAATTGATATTCGTTACGATGACAACGAGTTCAAGAGTCGGATTTTCAGATATCGTCATAAAGGCGTCGGATAAACGGAGCGTTGCTTTTTCCGGATAGTCTTCTTCACCGTTATAGAACACGTAGAATTCCGGCGCGGGAATTTTTTTCAACCGCCTGAGGTAGCGATCGCGCGGGCTTTGGATGAACTCATAAAGACGCGAGGCGTACTGCAAAAATCGCAGCGGCATGTTGGCATTGACTTCATTGAAATTAATCGGCGAGTAATTTTTCAAAATTACGAGTCGATTAATTATGTTGTTTCACAATGTAATGAGAAACGACAATAGATATGCAATGTTTGTCTGAAAGACAAACTCGACGTTACTCATATCCGGCGCTATTTGGACGGATATGAGTAACGGTAGACTGATGCTCGACCAGCACGATGATTTTATCGTCAACAAGACAGGCGATATCGTTACGAAAGGCCATGTACATCACTTGCTCGAGACGGAGAGGCTCGATCTTTGCAGACGCATCGAGACCGGTACCGTGAAGCGCATTATAAAGCGAGAGAAAATTTGCATTTGCGTTTTTGTCTTCGCCGAAGAGATCGACGAAGACGGAATCTTTATAGCGGCGATTGTGTTTTGCCATAAAACCTCCGTGAAAATGCTCAACATTGAGGCTGTCATATATATCGCGGAAATGTTGCGATTTCGGAAGTTTTTCGAAAAAAATCGCGAAGAAAAGCATAAATCGCTTCGTCCGCGCCATTTCCGCGGTGCTTTTAAACATTTGTGAAGGGCTTGCCGATAATCGATATATGGTTCTCTTACTTTTTTTTATCGCATCGATTTTTTGTATTGCCCCGGCAAAAGGTTTTGCTCAGGATGCAAAGCCGCTCTACGAACTGCCGGATACCGCAGACCCCGGGCGGGAAGCGGCATTTCTTGCAGGTTCGGATAAGGGCTTATATAGGATTACGTCATCGAATACCGCGATCCCTTTGTGGACGGACGGAAAGGTCGAGCAGATCGTGCGCATTGAAGCGGGCGGAAATTTCGGCGAGCGCTGGTATTTTCGTACGTCGAAGGGAATCGTATACAGCGAAAATCTTGTCGATTTCGAATTGCGCAACAAGGGCATCGCTCCGCTCATTATTAAAAAATACGACGGAAAAACCGTGACGCTTACGGAGCAGGTTCCGATTCTCAAAGACTTGGCTTTCGATCCCTTAAATCCGCTGAACATGGCGACGGCGACCGAAAACGACGTGTACATAACAAGCGACGGCGGAAAGGAGTGGAAAGCGATCGGCTCGACGAGCAAGATAACGCCGGGCATCAAAGCGATTGCGATTGCGACGCTGGAAGGGGGAGCGCTCGTCGTATTCGAATCGCATCCGATATTCGGCCTTTCGTACATATTTCCGTATGCGAAAAACGCCGTGTGGCAGGATGTCCCCAAGGGCATTAAAATACCCGCGTCGCTCACATCTCCCGATGAGATTTCGGATATCTATCCGCTGGTTAGAACGGAAGCTGACGGAACGAAGTACGTCGAAATTTATTTTGCGCAGTCGTATTTGCCGAATCTCTATCGATTCGATTGGAACTCAAAAACATCCGTGTGTATCTATCAGGGAACGGAACCCGCCGACAGCATCGAAAGCATTGCGAGCGTCGGAAGCGTTCTCGTTTTTACGCGCATAGAATCTCTCGGTTCGATCGATGTCGCATCTTTGCAAAGTCCCGGCATCCCTGCAAACTTTGAAAGCTGGAAGCGGAGTTTTTCATGCGTTCCGGGCATCGTCAACGCGGCGTGGGTGCCGAAAAGCAAAAGCGGCCTTGCAGAAGGTCTTTTGCTCGGAGAGTTGTGGATGCTCTATCCCGGCACAATCAACACGCCGTACGCGGAAAAAGCGAACCGGAAAAAAGGCGTATATATGCCGCCGAACCGCGGCAGCGAGCAGACGGGAATCGATAATTTCAGAAAATTAATAAATAATAATAATTTGAATGCGCTCGTTATCGATATGAAAGACGATTACGGTCTTTTGCGCTACAAGCCGCGCGATCCGTTCGTCGCGGAAAAAGCTCGCGTATCGCAGTACGCCGTCGATATCGATCACTTCGTCTCCGAGTTTAAAAAGGATAAGGTATACCTCATTGCACGCATCGTCGTATTTAAAGACCGGAATCTCGCCAAGTATTCGGGCGGCAAGTACGCGGTGTGGGATTCGAAAACGAAAAGCGCGTGGGTCGGCATTAAATCCTATGATGACGGATCCGATTCGGCCGGGAAAAAGATGGTGTCGTATTACGATGAAAATTGGGTCGATCCGTATTCCGAAGAAGTGTGGGAATATAACGTCGCCGTCGCAAAAGAGCTTATCGCGCGGGGTTTCGATGAAATCCAATTCGATTATATCCGCTTTCCGACGGACGGCTTGAATTTGAAGAGCGCGTCGTACCGCTGGCAAAGCAAGGGCATGACGAAAGAGAGTGCGCTCATTTCATTTCTTTCGTATGCGCGTGAAAATATCGATGCGCCTATCGGAATCGATATTTACGGTGCCAACGGATGGTACCGCAGCGGTACGCGCACGGGGCAGGATGCGGAAATGCTCGGCGAATACGTCGATGTCATCTCGCCGATGTTTTATCCCAATCACTTCGAACAGGAGTTTATGAACCGCGCGCCTTATGCGGACCGGACGTATCGAATTTATTATTACGGAACGTTCCGCGCATCGGTGATAACGAGGAACAGAACGATCATCCGTCCGTGGGTGCAGGCGTTCCGATTGAACGTGAGCTACGACCGGCAATATTACGGCAGCGAATACATTCAAAAGGAAATTTTCGGCGTGCGCGATTCCGTCGACCGCGGTTATCTGTATTGGAACAATCTCGGCGCCTACGAGTATATCCTTCCCGACGTGACGGCCGAATCGAAGTATATCGGTACGGCACCCGAAGCGGATGAAAAGTTCAGAAAGCCCGCGTTCGGAAGCGCGGTAAAGCCGCCCTTTGCCGATGAAACGGTTTCCGCTCTCGACAGCGTGCTCTATCAGGAGAAAACGCGCAAAAATCCCGAAGCGGCAGGTTATACGCCGTTTCTCTATATTCCGTTTATGCGCTTGCGCTGAGGACGCCTATGTCGGGAACCTATACGCCTGATGAACCTATAGCCGCTATAGCGACGGCGCTCGCTCCGAGCGCGCTCGGCATCGTGCGCACTTCGGGAAAAGGCTGCATCGAACTCGTTGCCGAACTGTTTTCGCGTTCCGACGCATTGTTGAATGCCGGAGGGAACACGATCGTGTACGGCTGGATTTCGGACGGAGATAAAAAAATCGACGAAGTGCTCGTGTCGGTTTTTCGCGCTCCGAAAAGTTTTACCGGCGAAGATATGGCGGAAATATCGTGCCACGGCGGACCTGCGGTCGTGAGCGCAATTAATAAATTGCTGCTTGCAAACGGATTCCGCGAAGCCGAGCGCGGAGAGTTTACGTTCCGCGCTTACGTCAACGGAAAAACCGATTTGACAAAAGCGGAAGCGGTGAGGGAAATCATCGAAAGCCGCACCGACGCATCGAGAGGCCGGGCTGCCGGAAGGCTTTCGGGTTCTCTCTTCGACGAAATCGATTCGATAAAAAAGCTGCTCGTCGATACGCTCGCGTCTATCGAAGTCGCCGTCGAATATCCCGAAGACGAAGAGACGATAGCGGATTCTTTCGACCGTACGGACATCGAGCGGGCGGTATTTTTTTTGCAGTCTCTCGTCGATTCGTGGAAAAGCGAAAAGCTTTATCAGGACGGAGCGCGCGTCGTTTTGTGCGGAAGGACGAATGCCGGCAAATCGAGTTTATTCAATACGCTTTTAAAAGAAGAACGCGCGATCGTTTCCGACATCGCCGGTACGACTCGCGACTGGCTTGAAAGCTGGGCGGATTTCGGCGGCATACCGGTGCGCCTCTTCGATACGGCGGGCTTACGCGCGACGGCGGACATCGTCGAAAAGCAGGGCGTCGAATCCGCGCGTTCGCTCACAAAAGATGCGGACGCCGTGCTCTATCTCGCCGACGGCACGACGGGTTTTACCTCCGACGACGAAGCTTTTTTGAGAGACTGTGCCGAACCCGTCGTGTTTGTATGGAATAAAAGCGATATCGAAGGTGAGAGGCGGCTTTCCGATGAACAGAAAAAAATGATCGCGGATCTCCGCGCGGAAATGATCGTGAGTGCAAAAAAAGGCGACGGAATCGGAAAGCTCGTCGAAGAAGTAAAACGCTCTCTCGTTTCGGGGACGGATACGGATCGGAAGCAGGCGGGGCTCGGCTCGGCCAGACAAAAAAAATCGGTCGAAGAAGCGCTTTCAAGCGTGCGCCATGCGCTTGAGAGTGCCGACGAAGACTATACGCTCGATGCCGTCGTACAGGATTTGGAAGACGCGATCGCTTCTCTCGGCGAAGTTACCGGAGAAGTGACGCCGGAAGACATACTCGAAAGCGTATTCGGCAATTTTTGCGTCGGAAAGTGAGCGTGTAGAGGCGGACTTTCCCGTCGGCGCATATTGCGTTCGGACGATTAAACGGTACCGCTAAAAACGGCCGAGTTTTTAGCGGCAGTCAATTATTAAAATTTGAATACCGGACCGACTTTTACGGTACCCATGTAGGAAAATCCGATCGAATACACTCGGTCATCGTTGCTGTTCTTACCTAAGTTTCCGACTGCGAATCCGAGCGCATCCGTTACCATCAAATTGATGCCGATGTTTTTTGTAAAAAAGAACTGCGCCCCGGCCTGTACCGGAATGCCGAAAGTAACGAGTGGCATATTTTCCGGCAAGTATCCGTGGCTTTCAAAGCTATACGGTTTTATTCTCCCGGCGCCCCAAATAAATCCGGAACCGATATTGATAAAGAGTTTTTGATTGATCAATTTAAATGTATAGCCGAAAATAACGCTCTGTTGAAAGATGATATTTTTATCCAGTTTTAAGTTTCCCGAATCGTCTTCAAGCTTCATTGTACCTTTGCCTATCGGAGAAAAATCGTTGTTTACCATAAAAGTAAAACCTTTGTCCGTGACAAGACCCAGCGTTATACCGACGGGCATATGATTGAAATACATCTTACTGGTTTCACGGTCGCCGGCATGCGATCCTTCTTGCGCTACTGCGATTCCTATGCTGCTCGTATTGGAAAAGCCTATCGTGGGCGAGAGGATAAATTCCGCTGCAAACGAATGTGCGGAAATCGCCGCTGCTGCCAAAAAAACCAAAAACAGTTTTTTCATTTTATACTCCTTTTGTTTACAGCTGTCGCTGTAAAATATGTAAATTTATTTAATGCGCATTGCTGCCCTTTACACGCGGAAAACGGCGGGTTATTTGGGAAAAACGATGTGCTCCTGCGAAGAGGCGAGATGAATCTGTGTGATAAATTATAAATGATGGGTCGTTTTTGCACAGAGGGGGTAATCTTATCCATCTTTTCAGAGAAATCGAATATATCGTTTTTATGCGTATAAGAAATTGTGTATTTCCCATAGAAATAACTCTTAAATTTATACGATTATAATAAATATTTTTTGCTAATCCTGTCAAGATTTGTGTTTCTTATTGATATTTTATCGCACTCCCGTTGTGACGCGCGGCCTGCCCGACAGATCGCAGTGCGTTTCGACTCGGATAAAGCCCGCTTTTTTCATCAAGAGGGCGGCTCCCTTTGCATTGTATTCGCCGCTTTCGAGAAAAAACATGCCGCCTTGTGCGAGGTGCTCATACGCTTGCGCTGCGAGGCGTCTCGTGATCGCAAGACCGTCCGAGCTTTCGCGCGTGCCGAGCGCGCTGTCTGCATCTCCGTCGAGTGCGAGAGCCGGATCGCCTCTTCCGTCTTTTAATAATTCCGTCACTTCGTCGGACGGCACGTAAGGCGGATTTGCGAGTATCGCGTCGAATCGAGTGCCGGGCGAAAGCGCATTCAGCAGATCGCTTGAGACGAATGCCGTGCGTTCGAATTGCGCTTTCGTTAAAAGCCGTTCCGCGTTTTGCTTTGCGATTTCAAGAGCGCGGGGAGAAATGTCGGTAAGCGTAAGCTCGCAAAAGATTCCGCACTCGTTCAATTCACGAGCTGCCGCAATACCGACGCAGCCGCTTCCCGTGCATATATCGGCGATGCGGAACGTATCGTCGGTTTGTCCCCCTTCGTTTTGTTCCGTCGTTTCGGCGTTCCTTTTCGACGCTTCGACAGTCCGTACCGCTTTGCCGGTACTCGTCGTTTTATTTCGTATAAGCTCTTTGATGCTTTCGACCGCTTTTTCCACGAGCGTTTCGGTGTCCGGCTTCGGAACGAGTACGTCTTGTGTGACGATAAAATCGAGCTTATAGAATTCTTTGTGTCCCGTGATATAGGCGACTGCGAGCCCCGTTTTGCGCTTCTCAATCGCGGACATAAATGCGCCGTACTGCACATCCGTCAAATCGTCATTCCGGTGTGCGAGCAAAAAAGATTTCGAACGCTTGATCGTGTGCGATAAAAGAACGTCCGCATCGAGCGGAGCCGTCGGAGAATTTGTTAATTTTTTTATCGCTTCGTCTCTTGCGTTTTTGATTGTCACGTTTTCGTTCCGCCGCTGTGCGCTCTTATCCGCTAGTCGTGTTCGAGTTCGCTTACGTCCGCTTTCAGCTGTTCTTCTTTTGCGTACACGTTGAGCGCGTCGAGCATTTCGTCCATATAGCCGAGCATAAACTGGTCGAGCTTGTACAGCGTCAAATTGATGCGGTGATCGGTCACTCTGTTTTGCGGAAAATTGTACGTGCGGATGCGTTCGCTTCTGTCGCCGCTCCCGACCATCGATTTACGCGCCGCGTCCCGCTCCGCCCGTTTTTTGCTCTCTTCCAAATCGAACAGGCGCGCGCGCAAAACGCGGAAGGCTTTCGCTTTGTTTTTGATTTGGCTTTTTTCGTCCTGTTGGATGACGACGAGCCCCGTCGGAATATGCGTGAGGCGTACTGCGGAATCCGTCGTGTTGACGCACTGTCCGCCGGGTCCGCCCGCCCGCATCACGTCGATGCGCACGTCTTCAGGCTTGATGACGATATCGGTTTCGCTCGCTTCGGGGAGGACTGCGACCGTCACCGTACTCGTGTGGATTCTCCCTTGAGCTTCCGTTGCGGGAACGCGCTGTACGCGGTGTACGCCGCCTTCCCATCTGAGCGTGCCGTATACGAATTTTCCGGAAAGCGAAAACGAAATCTCTTTATAGCCGCCCACTTCCGTCGGCGTCGAATTCATAATTTCGTATTTCCAGCCTTTCATCTCCGCAAAGCGCGCGTACATTTCGTAGAGGTCGGCGACGAACAGCGACGCTTCGTCTCCGCCGACGCCGTTTCGTATTTCGACGATGATGTTTTTTTCGTCGAGCGGATCGGGAGGAATGAGTTGTAATTTTATTTTTTCTTCGAGCAGCGGCTTTTGTTCTTCGAGCGATTTCAGCTCTTCCCTCGCCATCTCTTTCAGATCGTGGTCGTCTTCGTTCGTGATCAGTTCGGTATCGCTTTCGATGCCGTCGAGCATTTTTTTGTATTCGCCGTATAATTCCATGAGTTCGGAGAGATGACCGTGTTCGCGCATGACGTCTTTGTATTTTTCGACGTCTTTAACAAGATCGGGATCCATAACGCGCGCGCTTAATTCGTCGAAGCGTTTTTTGCAGTCTTCGAGTTTTTTCAGTAAATCCATAGCGTTTCATTGTATAGTTTCCGAACGATTTTTGCAATGAAACGAATACCCGTTTATTTTATGAGCGAAGCGAATAAGATTTTTTTGCGGTATATTTACTGCAGTTTGCTGATTCTGTCGATAACTTTGCTGCGATACGTGTCGAGCACGACGGCGAACACGATGATGATGCCCGTTACGATCTGTCGTGCGAAGTCGCCGAGTCCCATGAGCAAAAGTCCGTTGTTTAAAACGCCCAAAATACAGGCGCCGAGCAGCGTTCCGGTCAGAGAGCCCTTGCCGCCGTTCATGCTCGCCCCGCCGATGACGACGGCCGCGATAGCCGTGAGTTCAAAACCGTTGCCGAGGATCGGGCTTGCGATATTCAAGCGCATCATGTACAGCGTCGATGCGATCCCGACGGTCGCGCCGCAGATCACATATGCGGAGATTTTATAAAAATCGACGTTGTGCCCGGACAGCCGTACCGCTTCTTCGTTGTTTCCGATAGCGTAGAGCAGGCGGCCGTAGACGGTACGATTTAGGATAAAAGAGCCGATACATATCAGCAGCAGCGAAATGATAAAAATGATGGGGATTCTGAATACGGTGAGGGCGCCGATACGGTTGAACGCTTCCGGAAATCCGAATATCGTCCGCGAATCGCTTATCGTCAGCGCGAGACCGCGCGCGATGTTCAGCATACCCATCGTTACGACAAAGGCGGGGATTTTCCAGTGCTGAGAGATAAAGCCGTTGAAGAGCCCGCACAGCATGCCGATGCCGATCCCTGCGATGATGCTGAGAAAAATCGCCGTTCCGGCAGAAAGATTTTCGCTGACGATTATCTTTCCCGATATGATCGTACACAGCGCTAAAACGGAACCGACGCTCAAATCGATTCCGCCGAGGAGGATGACGAAGGTCATGCCGAGTGCGATCACCGTATTGATGCTTATCTGCGTAAAGATGTTCGAAATATTTGTCATCGATCCGAATTTGGGCGCAACGAACGCAAAGATGACACACAAAACCAAAAGCACTGCCCCGATGCCGCCTTCCTGCAGCATGATGTACGTTATTTTTGCAGACGTATTGCTTTTTTTTATCGGCTGATTTTCCTGCATGACAAGTACCTCTTATTTCAAATATTCCTGATATGCCAACGACAAAATTTTTTCCTGACTGAAATCTTCGCGCGAAACGATACCCGTAATCTTTCCCTTGGAAAAGACCGCAATCCGATGACAGATTCCCAAAAGTTCGGGGATGTCGGAACTCACGAATATAATGGCGGCTCCCTCTTTTGCCATTTTCCAAAGCAGCAGATATATTTCATGCTTTGCGTTTACGTCGATGCCGCGCGTCGGTTCATCTAAAATGATGACGCGGGGTTTGCGTAAAAGCCATTTCGCTATGACGACTTTTTGCTGATTGCCGCCGGACAGATTACCCGCCGCCTGCGCGAGACTCGATATCTTGATCGCCAAGTCGTCGACAAGCCCCTGTGAGATATCTTTTTCTTTCGATTTTATTAATTTACCCCGTTTCGAAACCTGCTTTAAATCGGTGAGAACGATATTGTTCGAGCAGGAAAGCGGCAGCACGAGCCCCTGTTTTTTTCGATCTTCCGTCAAAAGACAGATGCCTTCTTTTACGGCGTCTTCGGGGCTTTTGATATGCAGCGTTTTTCCTTCGAGTACGATCGAACCGCTTTGTATCGGATCCGCACCGAAGATACCGCGCATCGCTTCTGTACGCCCCGAGCCGATAAGGCCTGCGACTCCGAGAATTTCCCCTTTTCGCACGCTGAACGATACGCCTTCCGGACTCGTGGAATTTTTTAAATCCCGTACCCGCATCATTTCGTTTCCGACGGGAGAATCGGCAAGGAACGGATAATTCGAATCGATATCGCGGCCGACCATTTTCGAAACGATCTCATCGACCGAAAGATCTTTTACATTCCACGTTCCGATGTAGTTTCCGTTCCGCAAAACGGAAAGCCGGTCTCCGATCTGCTTGATTTCCTGCAGCCGATGCGATATGTAGATGATTGTGACGCCCTGTTGTTTCAGCTTGCCGATAATCGCGAACAGCTTTTCGATTTCCGGCGGAGTGAGCGTCGCCGTCGGTTCGTCCAAGATGAGGACGCGGCATTTTCGCGAAACGGCTTTTGCGATTTCTACGAGCTGTTTTTGCGCGATACCGAGCACTTCCACATTCGTCTTCGGAGATAAATCGGGTAGACCGACTTCCGCCAGCAGTTTTTTCGTATCCGCATACAGCGCTTTATAGTCGACGATACCGCGATGCTGCGGCAGCTTTTGAAAAAAAATATTTTCCGCTACGGACATATATTCCAAAAGATTGAATTCCTGATAGACGCAGCTGACGCCCGCGTTGATCGCATCGAGCGGTTTTTGCGGCGCGTAGGGTTTGCCGTTATATAAAATGCTGCCCCCGTCCGCTTTGAATATGCCGCACAGCAATTTTATCAACGTGCTTTTTCCCGCTCCGTTTTCCCCGACGAGTATGTGGATTTCTCCGCGTTCGATTTCGAGATGTATTGAATTGAGCGCAACGACGCCCGGGAATTTTTTTGTTACATTTCGGAATTCAAAAATAGTATCCGGCATGAAAAATCCTTTTAGTACGCGTATGCGTACCGATATATCCGCGAGGGGCTGCCGAAAAAGAGGTTCCTTAAAATTATACAGCGAGTAAATCTTCAGATTTAGGAGCTGTATAATTAGTGCGCGGGAGCGCACGCGTATATAGGCGAGTTTTCAAAAACACTCGAAGTTAAAAGCGCCGCACCGTTTCTGCGGCGCTTTTAAACCTTACTTTTTCGACAGTCCCATGCTTTCTAAAAGTTATTTTAACGTTTCTTTCGTTACCAGTGTAACCGGCGTCTTTTGCCAACCGGAGAGTTTTTTGCCGCCGAGAATATCCAAACCGGTTTGAATACCCATAGCCGCTTGATCGGGTCCGAACTGATCAACCGTTGCGAGTACCTTTCCCTGCTTGATCAAGTCCTGTACCGCTGCGATATTGTCGAATCCGACGACTTGTACGTCTTTCCTGCCGGCCGCATCGAGCGCTTTAACAACACCGAGCACCATCGAATCGTTTGCGCACATGACGCCTTGTACGTCGGGATAGCGCAAAAGCAGATTCGTCATTACGCTGTTCGCTTCTTCCGTTTCCCAATGTGCCGTATTCGATGCAAGCAGATTGAGACCGTATTTTTTTACCGATCGTAAAAATCCGTTTTTCCGCTGCGTCGCGTTGTCGGCGCCGGGATTACCTTCGATGATAAACACTTTGCCGCCCTTGCCGAGCTTTTCGCCGAGTGCATTTCCTGCGAGTTCCGCACCGTCCGCGTTATCGGGACCGACGAACAGGAAGTCTTCGGGCAAGCCCGCTTTTTTCAGTGCACCGACGTCGAGCTTTACATCGATGTTTACGACGGTGATTCCCGCATCGACCGCTTTTTTTACGGATGCGACGAGGCCCGTGCTGTCTGCAGGAGCGATGACTAAAAGGTCGACGCCTCTGCTGATAAAGTTATCGATCGCGTTTATCTGCGTGTCGATATCCGTTTCGCTGTTCATGCCGACGCTTGTCAGTGCGAACGTACCGTTTTTCCGTTCGTACGCTTTTGCGCCTTCTTCCATCGTTTTGAAGTATTCGTTTGCCAACGACTTCATCACGAGGCCGACTTGCGGTTTTCCGCCGGCTTTCCCGTCCGTTGCGCCGCCGGCAAATGCTCCGCTTACGGCGATCATTGCCGCCATTGCACATACCAATGTTTTCTTCATCTTTTTGCCTCCTGGACAATTATTAATTTTCAAAATCCACAGCAACAATATACACGTATCGGCTGCGATTATCCGGAGATACCGCTTTTATTTTTTTGCGGGATCTTTCAGCAGCGGATACACGATTTTATTCCAGAACGTATCTTCGTCGATAAAATTCTGGATCGCGGCTTTTTGCGTTCCGATCGGTCCCCTGTCTCTGCGATAGGCGAGGGAGCGACCGTAGTTCGGCCCTTCTTCCGCGTCGACATCGACATAGACGCCGTAAATCTTTTGCGGTTTTCCATCCGGCGAAACGGGATCGTCGTTCCACGAAAGAACGATAGAAGGATCGATTATATAGCCGATCGCGAGCACGTCCCAAATATTATTCGGAGCGGTTTTGTTATAGTTTTTAATAAACAGTTCGCGCAGTCCCGGATACGTCGTTTCGACGACTTTGTCGAAAACGGCCTGCGGCATACCGTGCGTGTGTTCGTTTGCTTCAAGCCCGCTGATCATTTGGTTGCCGTACGCTTTGTAAGATTCGGACTTGGTATCGCCCCATACGGCGCGGACACAGATTTTTGCCGCGTCGGGATCCGCCCACCAGTTGAACTCGGCGGCTGCGGAGGAATTGCCCGGAATGTAAAAGGCGCCTCCCATATACACTATCTCTTTTACTTTCGAAGGGAGAGCGGGATCGCGCATGATCGCCCGCGCGATATTCGTGAGAGGGCCGATAGCGGCGATCACTATTTCGCCCGGATATTTATTGACCTGCTCGACGATAAAGTCGACGGCATCTTTATTGCCGTTTTTGTCGGGAGAATCGGGACCGTAGACATATTTATAGGTCGGTTTGGAACCGTACTTTGCCGTGTAGGCATCTTTCCAATCCGCCATAGGATCGAACAACACGCCTTTGTATTTTTTCGGATCGCGGTAGGTACGGAAATAGCCCGCCCATGAGACTACCGGTGCGAAAGCTTCTTCGGCTTTTAGAAATTCTTCGTCGCATCGGTATTGGCGGATCCCCTTTCTGCTGCCCTGATAGATCGGTGTTTTCGAATGTACGATCTCCAACTGTTTCGCGCCGCTTGCCGTGCCGTGCGGCATGGACGTATTGCCTGCGACTATCGTTACGCCCAGCAAATCGATATTCGGGCTTTTTTCGAGCACCAGCATGGCGATGCCGTCGTCGAAACATTCGACCATATCGGTATCGAGGATCACTTTTTGTTTCAGCGGTGCTGCAAAGAGAGCGGATGCAGCAGAAAAAGCGATTAGCATTATCACTGCCTCCTTCCACAGGCTAACGATTTTTCGTCCGTTTACGGATACACTCATAATTACCTCCAAAAAATTTTACAGAAAACCGATAAACAAAACTCACTTCGTTTTTTGAAAAAATTTTTTGTCGCATACGCAAACGCCTGTTCGTCACCGATAGGATATATATATACACAGGCGGATAAAGAATCGTACAGAGAAAAGGTTGAGATGAAAGTTTCTCTCATCGGTATAATTGTCGCACGGTTTTATTGCAATGTCAAGAAAAATACATCTGCGAAAAAAGCGTCCGCCGTACCGTTTACTTTGTGTTCACTGCGTTTTACTTTTATGTATACCGACGTGAGAGGCTTTTCAGCCGCGCGGCGATGAGTTTTTTTAATGCAGCCGGTTTTACCGACAAAACGTTTTCCCCGTAACCGATAAAATACTGCGCGATAAACGCTTCTTCACCTCTGTTGTAAAATCCTTTGACGATATAGGCGCCGTGTTCCGCATACAGCTTCATCGACGGGTAGTGTTCTTTGTAAAAGAGATCGGCTCCCTTTTCCGAGACGGCGGCTTCGAATTCGACGGCGCCCTGAGTTTTGTACAGCGCATCGGCGCTTTTAATAAATTGTGAAAGAGGCTTCGCTTTTCGGCGATCGTTCGGTGTGAGCGACATAATTTTATCGCAGCGAAACACACGAGGTCTTTTCGTTTCGAAATCGTAACCGGTCGCATACCACTGACCGTACGAAGCCGATATGTCGAAAAATTGAACGACGTATGCGGTTTTTATGCCGTCTTTCGCGTAGCTGACGGAACATACCCGCCCTTCGACGGCGGATCGTAAAACCTCGCGTAAAAAGCGGCAGCGATGATTGTGGCGCACAGCGCCGAATGTAAAAACTTTTTCCATGCGGCGCAGCATTCGTATCTTTTCAGGCGCAAGGCATTTTTCGAATTTTTCTTTCAGCTTATCGACGCTCAGATGAAAGGGCGTCGTTTCGTATGCTTGAAGCGTGCACATGGAAAAATAAAGGGCGAACACTTCGTCGAGCGTAAAAAGGATCGGAGACAAAAGTCTGTTTTGCAGTATGCGATAGGCGCCGTTTCTGCCGTATTCTGTATACATCGGCATGCCGATGCGTTCGAGAGAGGCTACGTCACGGAGCGCCGTACTTTTCGATATGCCGTAGCGACGCATTATGTCGGCGAGGTGAAACGAATTTTTATCATTTAAAAAGAGCATCATATCGTGCAGGCGTTCCGATTTGTTCACGGCAAACCTTCCTGTAACAAAATTTTTAAAGGTGCCGTAATATGACACCTTTTTGCAGTATACTTCGATCGTATGATAAAATACAGAGGAGTGTGATCATCGTATGAAAAAATTGTTTTTATCTTCGTCTTTTGTCGACGTTGCAGACCTGCTGCCGCTTTTTGAAAAAGAGCTTACGGGAAAAACGGTATCGTTTATACCGACCGCGAGTACCGTGGAAAAAGTTACGTTTTACGTAAAAGCGGGAAAAGAAGCGCTTGAACGCTTAGGCATGATTGTCGATGTCTTGGACATATCGTCGGAAAATCCCGATGAGATCCGCCGCAGGATCGCTGCAAACGATTGCATTTACGTTTCCGGCGGCAATACGTTTTTTTTATTGCAGGAATTGAAACGGACGGGAGCCGACGCCGCCATCGTTCGCGCGGTACAAGACGGAAAGCTTTACATCGGAGAATCGGCAGGATCGATCGTCGCGTCGAAAAACATCGAATATGTAAAAGCGATGGACTCAAGCGCCAAAGCGCCCGAATTGACGAATTTCGATGCGCTGGGTTTGACGGATTTTTATACGGTACCGCACGTCCGGAATTTTCCATTTAAAAAAGCGGCGAAAAAAATAATCGACGAATATTCAGCTTCGCTCGATTTGCTTGCGATCGCCAACGATGAAGCGATAGTGGTCGAAGACGATGCAGTACGCATCGAACACAGGGCGCGAACGTGATCGGAATATAGGCGTTCACGCCATATGCCGAACATCGCTTTGATAATGCCGAACATCGACTCGGCAGTCTGAAGTGATATAGAAGCTTTTCGATATCGATGCGCGAGCTTTTTATCGCAAAGCAAACGGATCGTCAGACGATGATGCCCTTTGTCGAAGGAATTTCCCCGCACCTTCGAACGTCGAGTTCGACGGCGTTCCGTATGGCGCGGGAAGCGGCTTTAAACATCGCTTCGATTTTGTGGTGATCGCTTCTGCCGCGGAGCGTGTCCAAATGCAGATTGCATTTGGCGCCTCCGACAAAGCCTTGCCAAAAATCTTCAACGCAGTCGGTTTGAAAGCTCGCTTCTTTTCCGTCGTCGCCGAGCGACACGAGGGGGATGCCCGAAATTTTTCCGTCGAAGACGAGGTAGGAACGTCCGCCGAAATCGACTGCGGCACGCGAAAGCGTTTCGTCCATCGGGTAGATAAAAAATCCCGAACGGGAAATACCCGCACAATCGCCGAGCGCTTTCGCAAAGCAGCTTCCGAGTACGATACCCGTATCTTCGATGAGGTGATGCTGGTCGACGTTCAAATCGCCTGAAAGCGTGCCGCTCAAATCGAAGAGACCGTGTTTGCAAAAAGAGCGCAGCATGTGATCGAAAAATCCTATCGGATTTTCTACCGTATATTTTCCGCTCCCGTCGAGATCGAGGGTAAGCGATATCCGCGTTTCGCCCGTGTTCCGTTCTATCGATGCGATTCGTCCCGCCATAACACGCTCCGTGATTTATTAATTATTATTTTCACAACCCGCCGTTCGGCCTGTTGATTTATGCCAGCACTTTTCGAAGTTCGTATTCGAGGATATCGGCCGCTCCGAGTTTTTTCAGCTTCGGCAAAAGGAGCGGTACTTCGGATTTATCGACTGCAATTTTGACCGCATAGCCGTCGTCTCCGTACAGCGGAGAAACGGTCGGACTCTTCATCGCGGGGATCTCTTTGATAAGCGTGTCGAAGATGTCTTTCGGACAGTTCATTTCGAGCATCACTTTGTTCCGCGCATTGAGCACCGCTTCGAAGAGCATTTTCAGTTCGTCGATCTTTTGCTTTTTTTGCGGATCGGCGAGCGCCGCCTTCGATGCGAAAAAGCACGTCGAACTTTTCAAAATCGTGTCGACGATGCGGAGCCCGTTTTCCTGCAGCGTGCGTCCCGTCGCCGTATTGTCGATGATCATATCGGCATCGTCGGGCGGGAACACTTCGGTTGCACCGTAAGTCCGCACGATGATGCTGTCGATTTTTTTGCTTTCAAGCCACTTGCGCGCGATCTGTTCGTATTCGGTTGCGACGACGACGCGCTTCGTTTGAAGCGTGTGATCGTCGAGCGCATTCGGCACTGCCGCGACGATGCGCACTTTGTCGAAACCCAAATCCATTATTTCTTCGACATCGGCTTTCGTCTCTTCGATCCAGTCGCGGCCGGTAAAGCCCGCATCGTGAGAACCCAGTTCGAGCAGTTTGCCGATATTCTGCGGTTTCATCACTTTCGCTTCCAAATCGCTTTGATTGACGATGGGGCGGTACGCGCGTTCGGGCAAATCCACTTTGATACCCGCGCCGTTTAAGAGGCCGACAACGCTTTCGTAAATTCTTCCTTTGGGAAGGAGCAGTTTTAATTTTTCCATATATTTAAAACTATAGCCGAAAGGCAGGGATAAATCAACTCGAAATAATTGGTAACGCTTCATAATTGCAGGGGCAGGACGACACCCCCGTTCAGGGCAGGGGTTTCTTCCTGCCCCTGTGACCCCATCCTTTTTCCCCCGCACTGCCAAAGGGGAAACCCCTTTGGAAACCCCGTGCCGGCGTTGCAATCGAATGCCGTTCGGGAGTCTTTGCCGCTGTTCGAGCATGGCTTCGCGGAACGCTTCGGGCGGAAAATATGTTTTCCAAAACAATAACCGATGGTATAATCAAAGATGCAGTGCGGCAAGTTCGTGCAAACGTTTTTATGGGAGATTGTTATGGAAAAAGAGAACTTATCGGTCGAAGCGGAAAAGACGAATGCGGACGAAACGGGTAAAAAAATTATTAAGATTGCTCAGGCACCTGTGCGGCTCCTTTTGCTGAAAATCGTCCTTGCTGCGGTTTTACTGTGCGCACTCGGAGCGGGCGCGTATTTCGGCTGGAAAAAAATCACTGAGATAAAACTTGCAAAAAAATATATGAGGATCGAACGGCAGCTCGTGCTGTGCCGCGAACTCGTTACGGTAAAACTGCGATACAGCGAAATCGTGAGTATAAAAAAAAGCGGTGCGCTCGGCGTCGCAAAAAGTTACAGCATCGTCAAATATTCAGGTGTAGCGCGTGCGGGCATTGCCGACGTTTCGAAGATCGCTTCGACCGTTTCGAAAGACGGAAAATCCGTTTCGCTTACGCTTCCGAAATCCGAACTCCTCGGAAATGAAATAGCGTCGCAGGAAATCTTCGATGAAAAGCGCAGCATTTTCGTGCCCATCACGATGAAAGAAATCTTCGACGGGATCGAAGAGAGCAGAGCTGGCGCCGCGGAACGTCTTGTCGCCGAAGGTCTTTTGGACGACGCGGATGCGCAGGCACAGGCCGTCCTTCGCGCGTCGATGACCGCGCTCGGCTTTGAAAACGTTGCGATACGCTGATGAGAGACTGCGTTTGATTTTTTTCGCGAAACGATAAAGGCCTGCCGCCCGCAAAGCGTGCAAGGGAGTGCGCGCGAAGGGAAGTCTTTCTCCTTATAAAATAAATTAATAAAAATTTCAAAAATCGATTGAAAAATAACCGCGTTCTTTTCAAAAAAAAACGCTTATGCTATACTGTGCCGATTCGTATCACACAGGAGACATGATAAAAAGCGCCGTCTGAAATATCGCCGTCGCTTTTTATCTCGAGTTTGCGCGGATGTTTGCAGAAGATGTGCATGCGTATTGTTTCGATAATAGACATATGAATATGATACACTTTATTTTGCAAACTCGATTATCTGACGTGTGCGCTTACGCGCACGACTAAAAACTTTTTCGAAAGTTGCAACTTTCTGCAAAAGTTTTTATGGGAGTTTCTTTATGAATTCATCGAAAATTTTAGGACCTCACGACAAACCGCCGCTCGCGCAGTGGATCCCGTTGAGTTTTCAGCACGTGTTCGCCATGTTCGGGGCGACGATCCTCGTGCCGCTTTTGACGGGTTTGAGTCCGTCGACGGCACTTTTTACCGCGGGCACCGGAACGCTCATCTATATCCTTATTACGGGAGCGAAAGTGCCGGCGTTTTTGGGTTCGTCGTTCGCGTTTATTCCGGCGCTCATCGGTATCGGAGAGCAGTTCGGCGCGGCTTATGCGATGGGAGGCGCGATCTGCGCGGGTGTCTTTTACTGCGTCGTCGCATTGATTATTAAATTTACGGGCAAAGGCTGGATCGATAAAGCGCTTCCTCCTGTCGTTATCGGCTCGGTTATCGTCGTCATCGGTATGAATCTTGCACCGACGGCGATCAAAGAAGCGATGTACGTCGGATCGAGCGGTGCGATGCAGGATTATTCACTTGTGTATCTGAGCATCGCCGTCGTAACGCTCGGCATCGCGATCGTCGCGACGATTTTTTTGAAAGGTTTTTTCAACACGATTTCTATATTGATCGGTCTTGTCGGCGGCTATCTCTTTGCTCTCGTTATGGGAGCCGTTTTCCCCGCATACCGCGTTATCGATTTTTCCGTCGTGCGCGAAGCGAAATGGTTTGCCCTTCCGTTTTTACAAACCGACGCGGCGGGAAAGTATTTTTGGCTCGCGCCGAAATTCAATTTCGTCGCATCTCTCACCTTTGTGATCGTTTCGCTCGCTACGATCTGTGAACACTTGGGCGACACGCTGACGACTTCGCGCGTCGTCGGAAAAGATTTTTTGAAAGATCCCGGTTTGCACCGCACGCTCGTCGGCGACGGTCTTGCGACCGCGTGGGCTGCCGTGTGGGGCGGGCCGCCGAACACGACGTACGGAGAAAACATCGGCGTTATGGCGATTACGAAAGTGTACAGCGTGTGGGTTATCGGAGGAGCTGCGGTCATCGCCTTTGTGCTGTCTTTTTGTCAAAAATTCGGCGCCGTCATCCAAACGATTCCCGGTCCCGTACTCGGCGGCGTTTCGATGCTTTTGTACGGACTTATCGCATCCAGCGGTTTGCGTACGCTCGTCGAAGAAGGCGTCGATTACAAAGATAAACGCAATCTGACCATTTCATCGGTCGTCATGGTTATCGGTATCGGCGGCGGCATTTTGCAGTTTACCGTCGGAAGCGATTTCGTGTTCAGTTTGGGCGGAGTCGCGCTCTCGACCGTTGTCGGTATCATCTTGAATTTAATAATTCCGAAAACGGTGGAATAAGCACCGCCGGTAAAATAAAGCGCCCGCGCATCGCATTTTTTCCGGCGGGCGTTTTTTTTTACGTTGTTTCCGGCGCAAACCGCGCGGACGGTTTATCATCCGCGTTCGTGCCGAAGCGTTTTGTTTTGCGCTTACCGTCTGCGTCCGAAGAGGCGCAGGAGGGCGAGGAAGATATTGATGAAATCGAGGTAGAGTTCGAGTGCGCCGATGATCGACGCTTTTTTGAACGTATCCGATCCGTCAGAATACTCCGCCGCCCTTAAAATCTTTTGCGAATCGTATGCGGTGAGCCCGACGAACACGACGACGATGATGAGCGAAATGAGCCACGAAAAGCCCGACGAGCGCAAAAATAAATTGATGAGCGAAGCGATGATGATACCCCACAGCGCCATTATCAGATAGCGGCCGAAAGAATTGAGGTTTTGCTTCGTTACCGCACCGTAGAGACACATACCGCCGAACATTCCCGCGGCTGCGAGAAAGGTATAGGTTATCGCCGTGCCCGTGTAGACGAGAAAGATAGATGAAAGGGTCAAACCGTTCAGCGCCGAATAAACGATAAACGCGACCGATGCCGCAGCGGGAGAGATTTTGCGGATGGACGCCGAAAGCCACCACACGAGCGCTATTTCTCCGATCGCGACGACCCAAAAGCCGATGCCGCTTCCGCCGAACAGGAGCTTCAGCAGCGCCGTGTTTTCCGACGTAATATATGCACTCACTGCGCTGATGACGAGCGCGAGCGCCATCCATCCGTACGTGCGTGTAAGAAATTTGCGTTTTTCACTTTCTACAGCACGTGTGCCGATCGAATCGTATTGTTCCATATCTCTATGCTCCTCTGTGCAATTCCGATTTTCCCCGACGGGGATCTGTTATAAATATACATATAAATTATACCATAAGATATAATTTTCTGCTATAATTAAATATACAAGTAAGAATTAGGGCAAGGACACCGGAAGTGTATACTCACAAAAGAAGCGATACATAAAAAAAGGCGGAACGCGAGGCAGCGGAACTGCCGCCGAACCGCTCTGACCGATGGCAAGCAATCTTTTGTCAAAAAGATTGCGCAGTCCGATTCCGATCACGGTCAGCCGCGGTGAACGGCAGGGCTGCTGCCGGGAGTGCAGCCGTTTTTTACGATGGCGTTTTTTGAGAAATATATAGTTTTCGGTGACCTTGCCATCAAGCGAGAATAGTGAGGTTGTATGGCAAATATCATCGACTATATTGCGTGGCGCGGCGACTTGCCGTTTTCCGTCGTTCCGTTCAACGATATCGATTCGCTCATCCTGTGTCAGATTTCATATCTCGATTTTTCAGGCATCGTAAACGAAAATTTTAAAAACTGCGTAACGCTGAAAGATGCGGCCGAACGGTTTCGAAACGCGAAGGATTTTTCGAAACGGCGCAAAGTCGGCGCGATGATCAATTCGCTCACGGCGGATCTTTTGTTCGCCGCCGCTTCTTCGCGGCGTTTCGGGAACGTAAAAGTCTGCGGCTATACGACGCGCTTCGATCCGAAAAAAGAAGAACAGTTTTCCGCTATGACTTTTTTGACCGGCGACAAGTACGCCTTTGTCGCGTTTCGCGGTACCGACGATACGATAATCGGTTGGAAAGAGGATTTCAATATGGGCGTCCTCAAAACCGTGCCGGCTCAAATCGATGCGCTGTGCTATTTGACCGAAGCGATGACATCGATACGTATTCGTTTCCGTGCAGGCGGGCATTCGAAAGGCGGAAACCTTTCAATCTATGCCGCCGCAAACGTCGATCGTAAATTCAAAAAACGCATTTCCTGCGTATACAATAACGACGGTCCCGGCTTCCGCAAAGAGACCGTCGCCTCGTCCGAATTCCGCGAACTCGTACCGAAAATACGTTCGTTTTATCCGCAGCTTTCCATCGTCGGCATGCTCTTTTCGCACGCAGGCTCGTACACCGTCGTCGAAAGCGAGCAGTCGGGCATTATGCAGCATGATCCGTTTTCGTGGCATTTGACGAAAGACGGTTTTGTTTCGCTTTCGGGATTCGATCCTGCAAGCAAATGGTTTCACGACACGTTCAACGCGTGGTTCCTCGAATTGCCTGATGCCGAGCGTTCGCGTTTTGTCACTACGCTTTTTAAAGTGCTTGAGGCGACCGACGCAAAGACGAATTCGGAACTCGAAAAAAACTGGTGGCAGAATTCCGCAAAGATCGTCGGCGCGTTTGCAAAGCTCGACGGTCCGTCGCGCGACAACGTCATCAAAACGGTGCAGCTGCTGTTTCAAATCGGACACAGACATTTGCCGCAGGCACGATTTTTGCCGCACGATGCTTCGAAGAAAAAAAATCGATAAATTTCCGGAACGGATAAGAATACAATTTCCGGCGTAGACTATTTCATATTTAGGGAGTATATTTATTCTATGGCAAAGAAAGATATTGACAATAACGATTCAAACGTATCGATTTCACAGTCTGAACTGGATAAGGCTTTTAACAACGCAAAAGCGGCTTCCGACGCGCCGACGGATAAAAAAATTGCAAAAAAGCCGTCGTCGACTAAGGAGATTCTTCCTGCCGATCAGGCGCTTCCGGTAAAGCTTTTGCTCATTCCGCTGCAGGGGCGTCCGATTTTTCCGGGCATTTTTACGCCTCTTATGATCAGCTCTTCCGACGATACGAAAGTGATCGAAGAAGTGTGCTCGGGCGACGGTTATATCGGCATCGTTATGCTGAAAAACGAAACGGAAAATCCGTCGGTGTCCGATCTGTACGAAGTCGGTACGATCGCGCGGATTATTAAAAAAATCAATTTACCCGACGGCGGGCTCAACGTATTTATTTCGACGCTCAAGCGCTTTCGCATTCGAAAAGCGCTGCACGCGACGACACCGATGGCGGCTGCAGTCGATTACCTCGACGACGAAGAGGACGACACATTTGAAGTGAAAGCCCTCACGCGCGCGCTGTTGAGTGAAATGAAAGAAGTGTCCGAAAATAACCCGCTCTTTTCCGAAGAGATGCGCTTGAACATGGTGAACATCGATCATCCCGGAAAGATTGCGGATTTTATCGCGTCCATTCTCAATATCGATAAAGCCGATCAGCAAAAAGTGCTCGAAACGGTAAACGTACGCCGGCGCATGGAGCAAGTGCTCATCTATATTAAAAAAGAGCAGGAGCTTTTACGCGTTCAGAAAAAAATCCAAAACGAACTCAACGAACGTGTCGAAAAAAATCAGCGCGAATATTTTCTCCGCGAAGAGCTGAAGTCGATTCAGGAAGAGCTCGGCACGGACGCCGAAGGCAACGCGACCGATTATCAAAAGTTTAAAAAGAAAGCGGAGGAATTTCATTTTGAAGGCGAGATAAAAGAAACGGTCGACAACGAACTCGAAAAATTCAATCTCATGGATCCGAATTCCGCCGAATACATCGGCACGCGGAATTTCCTCGAACTCGTCACGCAGCTTCCGTGGAACGACAAACCTGCGGAAAATTATAGCCTCGACGAAGCGAAAAAAATTCTTGAGCGCGATCACTTCGGCCTCGACGACGTAAAAAAACGCATCATGGAATTTTTATCGGTGCGTAAACTCAAGCAGGATGCGAAGGGCAGCATACTGCTGCTCGTCGGTCCTCCGGGCGTAGGCAAAACGAGTATCGGGCATTCGGTTGCGGATGCGATGCACAAACCTTTCTATCGATTTTCCGTCGGCGGTCTTCGCGACGAAGCGGAGATCAAAGGGCACCGCAGAACTTATATCGGCGCGCTGCCCGGAAAAATCATCCAAGGTTTGCGCACGACGAAAACGAGAGCTCCCGTCTTTATGATCGACGAAATCGACAAGATGGGGCAAAGCTATCAGGGAGATCCCGCGAGCGCTCTGCTCGAAGTGCTCGATCCCGAACAAAATGTCGGCTTCCGCGACAACTATCTCGATTTGCCGTTCGATATCTCCGACATATTTTTTATCCTCACCGCGAACACGCTCGATTCGATCCCCGAACCGCTGCTCGACCGCGCCGAAGTCATTCAGCTGCCGGGCTATATCGATCAGGAAAAAATTGAAATCGCAAAGCGCTATCTCATTCCGAAAAATCTTAATAAAAACGGACTTGAAAAAAATCAAGTGCAGTATACGAAAGACGCGCTTTTGATGATTGCCGAAGAGTACGCGCGAGAAGCCGGTGTGCGCAATTACGAAAAGAGCGTCGATAAAATCCACCGTAAGATCGTCACCGAACTCATGGAAGAAGCGGAGAAAAAAGCGGAAGCAGCGGCGGCAAAAAAGAAAAAGGAAAAGGAGGCCGAACTCGCTGTAAAAAAAGCACAGGGCGAGCGCATCCTCACGCAGGCGGAAATCGACAAACTCGTCAAAGCGAACCGCGATTTGACGCAGGCGGAAATCGATTCGCTCGTGGAGTCCCGTTGGAAGCTTTCGCAGGACGACATCGATCTGCTTGTAAAGAAAAATAAAAACCTCACGCAGGCGGAAATCGATAAGCTCGTAGCTGCAAAACGCGAAAGCGAAAAGGTGTCCGCCGCCGATTTCGTCGACAGAACGAAAAAATATACGATCGATGTGAAAGCCCTTGACAAATACCTCGGCAAACCCGTCTTCGACGAAAGCGAAATCAAAAAGGCGGACGTCGCGGGAACGGCGATCGGTTTGGCGTGGACGAGTATGGGAGGGGACACGCTGCTCATCGAAAGCATCGCGTATCCGAGTGCAAAGGGCGGACTGCAGCTTACCGGCCAAATGGGCGACGTGATGAAAGAGAGCGCGCAGATCGCGATCAATTGGGTAAAAGCGCAAGTGCTTTCAAAAAAATTAAAGAGCGAAGAGTGGTTTGAAAAGAATATAATTCACTTGCATATTCCCGAAGGCGCGGTCAAAAAAGACGGACCTTCCGCCGGCATTACGATGGCGACGGCATTTATGTCGCTGCTCACCGGAAAAATTATTAAGGGGCATCTTGCGATGACGGGCGAGCTTTCGCTTACGGGGCAGGTTTTGCCGATCGGAGGTCTCAGGGAAAAGACCGTCGCGGCCAGGCGGAACGGCATCAAAACGATTTTGATTCCGAAAGCGAACGTGCGCGATCTCTCCGATATTCCCGATCACGTAAAGGCGGGTATTACGTTTATACCCGTAACTCGCGCCGAAGAAGTGATGCAACACGCGTTTTCCGGAAACGGAAAGGCGGCATCGTTTTCCGCGACGCCGGCCGTGAAAAAGAGTGCGGTGAAAAAAAGCGCGACGAAAAAAAGTATTCGGGCGGAACGCGCGGTAAAAAGCGGTACAGTCAAAACGGCCGAAAAAAAATCGCCGGCGAAAAAATCCTCAAGAAACGCTGACGGCGGAAAGTCGTCGGCGGCAAAAAAGGATACAAGCCGGCGCGGGAAATCACCTGCAAAACAAAGCGGCGGGAAATCGTCCGCTTCGAAAAAGGGCGCAGTGAAGGCGAAAAAGCCCGCCGTAAAAAAAGACACGGGAAAATCGCGTAAAGGAAAATAAAGCTTGCCGTTCGCGCGGGTGTTTGAACGGCACCCGCCGTCGGCGTGCGGCGCACGCGGTACTTGCGGAGTGCGATGTTTTGGAGGGAAATCTATGAAAATTGTAACTTTTTGGGAAATTAAAAAACATTTTCTTACAGATTAGAAAATAAACGAATAACCATTAATCTATAATTTCTCTTGACTTTATCAATGTGCGCACTTAAACTGTGTTAGCAAGGAGTGTTTATGAAAAATATAACTCTATCAATTGATGAAACTGTTTTACAGGCAGGCCGAGAATACGCCAGGAATCATAATATCTCATTCAATTCTCTTGTAAGAAAACTTGTCGAGCAAACGGTTGTGACCAATAAAGATTACTGGCTTCATGATACTTTTTCACTTATGGATAAATTAAATGTAACATCAGGCAATGAGAAATGGACAAGGGAAGAATTATATCGTGTCTAAAATATTTATTGATACAAATATACTTGTTTATACACTTGACTCAACAGATTCTTATGAGCAGGCGAAAGCTCGGAAAATAATGGAGAAAGTTGTAGATTTACATCAGCCGGTAATATCAACACAAGTACTTAAAGAATTCTATGTAGTTGCAACAACAAAATTGAAGGCGGATCGAATAATTGTCAAAAATATTATACATAATTTTTGTAATATTGAAATTGTTCAAAATGATTTGGAACTGATAGAACAAGCAATAGATATCAGTGTAATTTCACAATTATCATTTTGGAATTCATTGATAATAGCTGCTGCAGAGAAAGCAAAATGTGAATTTATTATTTCCGAAGATTTAAATCCGGGACAGACATATCGCGGAGTGATGGTAATAAATCCATTTAAAGAAGATATGTTCTAACAACCCGCTTCAATGCTGACATTGCGGACAAGTCGCAAATGCAGGTTAAGCGGTAGTTATGCGGACGCCCGCACCGGAGTACCGGAGGTAAAAATTGATAAAAAAGGTCGCAATAATAAGTCTTTCAAGCGGAATTCTCGGAGAACCGTTTGTTCGGCATGAAGTAAAGATTGGAATGAAAAGGCTCCATGATTACGGTCTTGAAGTCGTTACTACTGAAAATGCTTTAAAAGGAATTACATATTTGTCCGAGCACCCTGAATCAAGGGCTGAGGATTTGTTAAATGCTTTGAACGATAAATCCGTAGATATGATTTTATGTGCGATAGGCGGAGATGATACATACCGTCTTTTACCGTATCTTTTTGAAAACGATGAGCTTAAAAAAGCTGTTGAAAATAATAAAAAAATATTTTTAGGCTATTCCGATGCGACAATAAATCATTTTATGCTGCATAAAGCAGGCTTACATACTTTTTACGGTCAGGCCTTTCTTCCGGATATTTGTGAACTTGATACTGAGATGCTTCCGTATACGAGTAAGTATTTTGAAGAATTGATTCGTACCGGAACGATAAGGGAAATACGGCCGAGTGAATATTGGTATGAAGAAAGAAAATTATTTGATGAATCTCAAATCGGTGTTCCCAAAAATAAACATAAAAATTCAGGCTTTGAGCTTTTACAAGGCAGTGCAACATTTAACGGGCAAATTTTAGGCGGCTGCATAGAATCAATTTATGATATGTTTGATAATTCCCGATATTCCGATACGGTTGATTTGTGTAAAAAATATAATTTATTTCCGACACTGGACGATTGGAAGAATAAAATTTTGCTTCTTGAATCAAGTGAGGAGAAAACTCCCCCTAAGTTATATAAAAGAATGCTAATAAAACTGAAAGAGATAGGTGTTTTTTCTGTAATAAATGGAATTATAGTTGGAAAACCTATGGATGAAGCTTATTATAAAGATTATAAAAAGCT
>ERZ772960.775-NODE-775-length-26905-cov-4.901006_pt1 | contig 26905 bp, 30 predicted proteins | sample MGYA00580678_ERZ772960 | MGnify/ENA primary metagenome ERZ772960 (study PRJEB29015, sample SAMEA2737930) | human oral metagenome | biome: human oral; feature: human-associated habitat; material: dental | place: China | collected 2059 ... | reverse complement strand
CACTTTCAAGGGCTTTGATGCGGTCCTTTTCAGGGCCTAACACTGATGCCATTGTGAGATAACTTGTCTCACTCCATTTTTGCGTTTCTTGCGCCCAAGTAGACTCTGCTACCTTCTTAGGTGCTATAAGCAGTACTTTCTTAATGTCGAAGTAGTCATACATTAACTGCTCGATTGCAATAAGTGTAGATACGGTCTTACCCAAACCCATGTCAAGCAGCAGACCATAGTGCGTATGATCAATGATTCGTTGTATGGCTATTTCCTGGTATTCGTGTGGATGAAAGTTCATGTATTACCCTTTCCATGTCATCAACAAATAACTTAGCCTCTATCATTCCTGTAATCACAAATACTAACGCGCCCTGCTTACGTAATCTAGCAACTTGTACTCTTTGATTAGCCATTAATATTCCTTTTTGGGCTTTAAGTTCTACAAATATGACACTGCCACCAGGAAGTACTACTATTCGATCTGGCACACCATCATTTCCAGGCGACACGAACTTCATATATATGCAACCCAATTTTTTGAGTTGAATTCCTAGCCATCGTTCGATATCCTTTTCGATTATTCTCACCTCGTTCTCAATAAATAATCGGCAACACGCTCGAACCTATATGAATACTGGCTTCATCGGGGTTGTGTTGCCGATATTGCCGTTTTTTTTCGTAAACATATATATACGCGTATTCGTGTTTTTTACGTGTATGTGTATGCACACCATTATTCATATATTTATTATTTTTTATTAATAGTAAATAATTGGCAACATAGGCAACAAATTGTATTTAACTTAGCGTATATCTGTGCTTTTCGTGTTGCCGATTTTGTTGCCACACGTGTTGCCGTTGCCGATTATTTACTTTATATCAAACTTTATCGATGTATAGAGTTGTATAAAAATTATTTCGATTTTTTTTGATATTATAAAAATAGCTAATCGGCAACAAAAATCGGCAACACTAAATTTTGCGATTTTTGGCTACCGTTTTGGCCGTATTTTGGAGAGTGCTATTATCCCTAATAAACGCTCTTTGCACGCCGTACAATTTCCCAAATCGCATCTTCCCGACGCTCTTGGAATAAGGACTCCACCCTTTAATAGATTGCAAGATGTCGATGATTTCTCTAGCCTTTGCGTTCTGCAGGTTCTTCCGGTCCCCTTCCATCACTTCACACCATATTTCAAGGGCACAAACCCGCTCCCGCTGCACTGATCCGCAGTTATCGTTATCGCCATAATTGCGGATATAATCGCGTCTATCAAAGATATCAAGCGACTCCCAGTTTTCAGGTAATAACATATCAAGGTATTCTTCAATGAGACCTACGAGTTCGCCACCTTCTGTGTGTGATAATTGAATTCTAAGGGCTTCTTCTTCGAGTTCACCTTCAAGGACTAGAGATTCGCCTTCTGCCCAATACAAGAATGTTTCTGCCCATAATTGGTCAATTTCCTCTTTTGATAGCTCCCAAGCGTTTTTCGTTTTACGGTCTTTGTCGCCTGTGACAGGCCAGAATCGGCGGTTACCAGTTCGGTCCTTAAGGAACATGAGATTATTAGTAGAACCGGCAAATACGCACTGGCGAGGGTACTCTTCGGTGCGTCTCCCATAAGGGGAGCGGAAGCGGTCAGAGGTACGACTGATAAAGGCTTTTACAATTTCATTATCATTCTTATAAGTAGGTGCGAGTTCGGCGAGTTCATTAATCCAAGAGCCTTGAATTTGTTCGAGGGCGTCTTTGGTTTTGATATCCACGAGTGAGTTGTTAAACCATTTACGACCTAACCGCTCCAAGATTAATGATTTACCAAGACCTTGAGAGCCATATAATACAATCGCCGTATCGAACTTAACACCAGGATTCATGACACGTGCTACAGCGCCGCACATCCATTTACGTGTAACAGCTCTAATATACTCGGTATCTTCAGCACCGATATAATCGATAAAGAGGGTATCGACTCTACAAGTACCGTCCCAGGCTACCCCAGTTAAATACTCACGCACCGGATGGAATTTGTTATCTTGCGTTACTTCCTGCAAGGCATCGTCGATAATGCCTTTACCCTTAATAAGGTATTTCGTAGCAAAGTAATTGCGAAGACACGCATCGTCTGTATCTGTCCAGTAAGGGGTTTCGTCCTTACCACGCCACGGTAGGTCGTCAGTAACAACTAAGCGGTGTGCGAATTCATCAAGACGAATTTTACCTTTTAACGCAGGGTCGTATTTAAGAACTACTAAGCAGTTGAACACATCAGACTCTGGTGTACCTCGACGGTCACGTTTGAGCTTTTCGAGGAAGTCCTCCTCGTCTTCTGTGATGTCCTCGAAATCCATATCAGCCATACGCTCTTTATCGAGCAAAATGGGTGCTGCGCCGTCATCGTTAACGAAATCTATCATAGCCTTATAGCTCGGTAAATCTGTTACTTTAGTAGATGGATCCGCGTCAGCATCTTCAGTGCCGAATAAGTGGATGCGGACAAGGTCAAACGCATTAACGAGCTTACCACTAATCGGGTCAGTCGCATGGTTGGAGTATGCGAAGGTGTCGTTATCGTAAATGACAAGACCTGCTACTGAGCTGCCTCCGGTATACGTGTATCGGTCCTCGACTTGCGTCGGCTCATAGACTTCAGGGAGAAACTTTTGAATAGCTTCTGTGATACTGTAGCTCCTACAAAAAGCGCCGAGTAAACCTTTTTTCTCTAACGGGTTGCCTTGTTTTTTGGCCGTATCAAGGCGAATTTGTGACTCCTTACTTGATGTTGGCCAAAGGCTCGTATCTCGCCAGTCTCTGTAAGTATTGAGATACTGATCAACAGAGACTAAGCTGCCTTCGCTGTGCTGATATACATATTTCACATCCTTTGGACAACTCGGCCAGTACATCAGACGTTCTGCCTGGTGCGTGGATGGGTCAAAGGAGTCAATGCCGATATCATCAGCGATACGCCTTGATACAGCCTGGTACTCATCGGGAGTCATTGCTCTATCAGCAGGGATGATGATACGATAGCGAGGATTATCGTTAGTATGACTATGTGTACTATAAAGTACATATTCCATACCGCCTAATTCCATATCCAGGTCTAAGAGGAAATCTTCACTAGGTGAATCCGCATCAAGGGTAATCAAGTACCGCTCTTTAACAGAGCCTCTAACCCGTCTACCATTTTTGGGAATATAGCCGCCAACAAAACCGCCGACGTCTTTCTTCTGGCCCTTCTCGGCTTTAGACATCTTGTCGTATTCAGCAGCCGTTTCATTTGTTACAGTAGGCTCGGCCAACTTATTGGCCAAAGCACTCCAAGTCAATTTCTGAGACTTCCAGCTACTGGCGGAGCGACTTTTGCCCGTAGCTATTATGATATTTGTATCCATGTTACATCGCTCCTCCCTTCGCAAAATAAATATCCCCTAAATATTTAGGCACTTGTAATCTATGCTTTTTAACCCATTGGCACACAGCATAATTAATGTTGTGATTATCCCGTACACCTCTGTTGTTTTTTAGCTTAGCCTGGTGTATTACTGTAAATGCTTCAGAGGTATCCGTAGGGTTTACTTCGATGCAGGCTACTGGACGACTGTTTTCAAACACACCGACGATAGCACATTTTTGAGCTTTAACTTTTTCTACATAGGTACCTACGCAGTTATTGAGTTGAACGCCTAGTCGAATTATGTCGTGTGTTGTTTTGATCACGTTGAAATCAAGCCCCTCGACGGAATCTACTAATTTACTATGGAGCATGCTGCGTTGCACTGGGACATTTTCTGCTTTTTCAAATTTGGATATACACACAATCTCGTCATGCAGATCCTTAATTTGAATACGTCTAGCCCAAATCTCCTTTTTTCTAGCTCTTGATAACCGGTTATACATATCCGCAGTATCTTTTACTTCCGAATAGGAGTCTGCATTTTTTAAGAATAATAGAACTCGACGTTCACCATATTGGTGACGCATAAGTTTGAGAAAAGAGGTAACAGTAAGCAGGGCTTGCCCATCATTCCATATGGGCCAGGATTGGATATACCCGGTTTTCCCGCCTTCCTCTGCCACAAGGTCCGTGAATGCTTTCTGATAATCCATGCTTTTGAATATCTTGCTAGCGGTTTGAATCACTTTGATATAGAAGAAAGGACGGATAGTTAGTAATTTTCTAACCCAGCGCTTATCCGGTACTTTATAAAGCTGTATAAGTGCTTTGATAAACGGTACGCCGGTACTAGTTAACTCAGTAATAGCAGAAGTACTTGTTAAATTAGACCCAAAAGGTCTGAAGTAGTTATCGTGGTCTCTAACTAGCGTGTCATTTAATGCAGGCGCATCCGGCGCGTGCATCTTCCACACTAGATTATGGAGTAAGTTATCAAGCGCGCCGTATTTAGACGATAGTAGTACCCCTTGTCTGATTGGTTTAACTTGATACCCAACTCGTTTTGATAACTTAGCGAAGTAAGCTTGTTTTAGCACTTTAGCAAAAGTTTGTAGCTCCTTTTTATATTGCGATAACCGGCAATTAGGAGTTGCTACTAGCCAATATAGAGGCAATGATTTTGAGTAAAACACCGATATATTAGGCTCAATTTCTGATATTATATCCGCACGAGTACGTTTCTTTTGAACTAAGAACACTTTTCCTTGCTTGAAATCGAAGCGCAATATATCAATAAGATGGGGTTTGTATCCAGGGTAAATAGATTGTGTATCGTTATCGGCATATACTGTGTGATAGTCGAATTTAACATCAAGAATTGTACCTCGATCAATAACTGATAGTTCTATCTCTAATGGAACATTGGCGGTACCGGAAGCATCAGCTACACAATCGCCATCAACGCCTCTAGTACGGATTAATTCTCCACATTGTGGACAATAGAACTCATTTGATATATAAGGGTCTACTATTCTACCCATACCGGAAGATACCGAGGGCCACAAGCAGGCAAACGATTGCCCGCAATCCACGTGGTAATGTACAGCAGGTGACCAAGAGTTCACTTGCTTGCGCCGTACTAGGTCATACAGCTTGTTAACTGATAAACTAAATAATACCTTCATAAGGCGCTATCCTTTCATCTATAACAAATCGTCTAAATCGTCTTCTTCAGGAGTTTCATCAACTACTGGGGTTTCATCAACCGGTAACTTTTCTTCTACAGGTTCGTCTTTTTTCTTAGCCACGCGTTTACGTTTTGGTTTTTCTTCAGCAGTGGCTTGTTCTTCCACTTTAGGTGTATCTTCTACTTTTGTAGTTTCCTCAGTCTTAGGGGCCTCTGCTTTTTTACCATTTAAAACCTTAAGACCTAAATCACAAGCGGCAATACAACCTTCGCAGTATGCCATAGCGGAGTCTTTGCGCTCACTTGCAGGAGCTTCTTTTACGAGTTCATATAAACCGTCAATCGCTTCGCGTTGTTGTTGAATTTGTTGTTTTGAAAGTTTCATAAGAATTATCCTCCTAATCCTTCATATAGTAAGGGTTCTCAAACCCTGCTGCATTTAATATAAGGCCATCGTTCCAGGACTCAGGCTCGCACATAATATCGATTACTTCACCTAAACTACCTTCGCCTATAGGTGCTTCGATAACTACTTCGTCATGGATATGGGCAACAATTTTGTATCCGGCTTTGGCCAGTCTTAGCATTGCGGCTGCTAAGCAATCTCTCGCAACGGCTTGTACAATGTTTTCGACGAGCTTTCCGCCGTAGGTTTCAACTCTGCCCCAGGTGTTCTTAACCTGATCCATACCGTCATACTCAATTGACTCACTGCCGAACCGATTAAGCCCTAATCGAGGTCTTGCATAGGCAAGTCTCCGACCAGACGGTAATTCGATGAACATAAAGCCTTTTGATTTAAAGAATTTAATATTACCTTGCCTAATTCGCACTGATTCTCCGGTTTTTACGACTTGCTTGGCTGCATTATCTGCATCTTTCCAAAATCTCGTAATACGTGGGCTGGCTCGTCGCCAAGCTTCGATGATACCCGGCAATTCTTCTTCAGGAATTTCGCCTTTTGTGTCCATCGACTTCATAGCTCCTACACCGCCACCATAGCCGAGTGCAAGTTCTGCTACTTTGCCTTTTTGTCTAAGATGACCATTAACGCCGTGCTTCTCAACCGGTACGTGGAACATACTAGAGGCAGATGCGCAGTAAATGTCGCCACCTTGCGCGAATACATCTTGTCGCCACTGCTCGTGAGCAAGCCAGGCAATTACACGCGCTTCAATAGCGCTAAAGTCTGCTACTATAAAGCGGTGCCCCTCTTCCGCCACTAAAGCTGTACGAATGAGCTGCTTGATCACGTCGCCAGGGTTCCCGTATAGTAGGTCTAGCATTTCTACATCTCCACTTTTAAGAACTTCCCTAGCGGTGTCTAAATCTTCCAGATAATTACGAGGGAGGTTCTGCAGTTGTACTACACGGCCTGCCCATCGTCCACTTCGCATTGCTCCGTAGAACTGAAGCATGCCGTGGATACGACCATCGGAACATACCGCATTTTTCATGGCCAAGTATTTTTTGATGGAGGAATTACCGAGCACCTGTCTATTTTGTAGCACCTTGCGTACATCAGAAGGTATATCCTGGTTAAGTAGATTAGATACATCATCTTTCCGCATAGTATCTAATTCGCAGCCTAGCCTTTCAGATAACCACTCTTTTAGTTGCATCGTACTATTAGGGTTTTCTAGTCCCGTTAATAGCTTAGATGACTCAGTAGCTTCTTTCACGATTTCGTCATTACAAGCAAGGGCCGCATCGACGAGTTCCATATCTACTTTCACACCTCGCCAATTGATATCTTGGTCAAGTAGCCAGTACGCATGCTCTACAGCAGGAGGCTTTAGCGATAATAGACGTTTGCGAATTGCCTTTTCTACGACCACGTCTTGGCGGTTGTATTCGATATATTCTGCCCATTTATCAGGGGCATCTTCAGGCATATTTCGTGTTTTAGGATTTGTCTTAGTAGGTTTTCTTGGTACGGAAAAGAATTGAATTAGGCGTTTACCTCTTGAGTCTTTGGCTTCACCTAATTTCAAAGCCTTAGACACATTATCAAGACTTGCTGGTAAACTGCAGTACAAAGCTAGTACAGAGGTGCACTCCCAATTCGTAAAGTCCGCATCAGGAAAGTACTTTTTAAGGCACAACATTTCGAATGCTGCGTTAAAGGCGGTCTTTGTAATTTCCTTATTATACAAAGCGTCCACCACCCTCTCGGGCAGTGGATCCTTTGTCATGTCAATTACTTCGACTAGTTCATCATCAAAGCTATAGGCAAAGAGCAGTATTTCAAATGTTGTATCATCAACGTACCGCTGCGCTCCGAACTTTATCGGGCACTCAGAATACGTTTCCACATCAATACTGAGCTCCATAATTGCCTCCTTAGATTAAATCGTCATCGTCGTCTAGGTCGCCCAAATCGTCATCGCCGAAGTCATTAGCAGATACATGAACACCTCCAAGGCGTTCACCATCTTTGACCTTACGAATACCATTCAGACCAAACCCTACGCCTTTCTTACCATTGAAGTTATATGCAAAAACGGAAAGTGCGACCTGCGCATACACACCGGAGTAGACTTCTTCTTCAATGTCGAATTGGTCCATCTTAATTTTGTCCCGAGTGAATACGATAGGTTGTTTATCACTATTCGCATTAATGAAGTATTTACCAGCGTATACTTCCGGTTGGTCCGCTACTGCTTCATCTGTATCGCCATCACGCAAGTTCAATTTTAGGTATGCTGCTTTACCTTCTACCTTAGCTACTGCCTTTGGATCAGCCTTAAGTTCTTCAATCGCACGCTCAAATGCTTTGATTGTTTTCTTGTCGGTTTTATCAATAATGATTTGGGAACTATATTTTGCTTTACCATCATCGTTTTTACGAGGTTGCGCAATGTTTGCATAAGATAGTCTTACAATACCAGTTGTTAATTTAGCCATTTTACTGTCTCCTTATTTTTTAAATGGGTTACAATTATATTCGAACCCTATTACTGTGTTAAATAAATCATCTAATTCATCTTCGATGTCAGACCTTTCTTCGTCCAGTTGAATCCATTTGTCGTCTTCTTCCCAAGAATATTTATCTAGGTCTAATTCATCTCGATAATATTGTTCTATTGCCTCACACTTAGCCTCTACTGCGCAGCGACGTGTATGCAAGCTAGTAGCATATGCAATAGTAATTTGGTAGAGCTCGTCGAGGTAGTGTCCTCGTTCATGAAGCTCTTTGGCAATTGCTTTTACTGTTACGACGCGCATGATTACACCTCGTCATCGAATTCATTCGCCATCGTTTCTGCGGTATTAATCGCAGGGCGTTTATCGCTTTCCGGTACCAGAGCAGGCTTGCCTTCAGGCTTGTCGATATACGCTTCTAGGTATTCGGCAACACCTTTTTTACCAAGAACCTTTTGAAGGTTTGTGATACCTTCGAGTTCACGAGGTTTAAAGATGTCTTCTTCTTTGTAGCCGTTATCGAGCAATGTCTTGGCCGCAGCATCCGGATCCGTGATAGTACGTCTTGATGTACCTTCTACTAATTTATAGCCGGGCCATTGTTTCTCGCCTGCAAGTGCTTTTTCGTAGGCGAAATCGTAAACACCTTTAATCCATTTTGTGATTAAGTCCTTCATTGCTAGGATGTCAGATACTTCTTGGTCGGTGAGCAACTGATTGAGCTTACCACCATCTTTATAAAAAGCAGCAAGGCAAGTATCTGCTAATGCCCTGCAGGTGTGTCGTGCTTTACAGAAGTTACAGTAATCGCACGGCGTGCATTCGCCCTGTCCGTTCCAAGCTCTTTGCGCAATCGGTTCGACTTCGTCGCCCCAATCGAGGAGTTCTTCTACAGATAATTCATCAGTAGATACGCTATCGAGTCTAGGCTGAACGATTGTCATACGAACCGACTTGATATCATATAAGTACTCGTTAACGTCGTAAGCTCCTAATGCGTATAACCGCATTTGTGTATTCTCGACGGCACTAACAGGAACACCTTTACCATACTTAAGGTCAATCACTTCCAGGATGCCATCAGCTACGATAACCATATCGCCGGTACCGAAGCCCTCCGGTACCCAACGAGAGAAGTCGAGCTTTGCTTCAATCATTACTTCTGCATCAGATGAACGGGCTCTCGCCTCGTTCACCTTTTCTTCGCAGATGTCAACATATCGATTAACCGCTTCTACCATTTCAGTGGAGTAGTCATCTAGCTTTGGCGCTTTCTTGCCTTCTAGCTTATGCCGTAAAATTACTTCCGCCAGGTCATGTGCTACAGTACCTTCTGCAGCATAGGGCGATTGTTCATCGGGGAACATCGCTTCTAATCTTGCTGAAGGAGTACATACGAGCCACCTGGCACTACTTGATGCACCAAGTAAGGCGTGTTTCTTAGCCACGACTAGCCACCCATTCCATGATTTGGATGCGTTGCTCATCGGTAGCGGATGTTACCTTTTCAGCACCGATGCTATCTAGAAACGCCTTGAATTCGCCTTTTGCTTTCGTCTTATCAGCAGCTTTAGCCATTACGTCTTTTACCGCTTCGCGCGTTTCTTCAAGGCTAGGGATGTATTGCTTTGCTTCCTTAACAGGTTCATCTTTCACCGGTTCCTGCTTGACAGGGGTTTCTACTTTAGTAGTAGTCTTTACTTTTTTAGCCTTAACTTCTTCCTTAGCTTGGTCGATAGCATCGGCTTTATCTATAGAAGAACCTACAATAGCTTTATAAAGGTTCTTGATTTCTTGATTTAAATCCTTGGCTGTTTCTACGGTAATTTTTAACTCTAACATTGTTCTGTTTCCTTCCTGTTTAACTATGTGATATACTTTAGATGGATATTATTCTATGTGCCCTTTCGCATTGCCGTGCGTTGGGGCATTTTTTTTTGTGCCTAACTGTTCACATTCATCAGGAATGCAGTAGTCTTTATCAGGGCACGTAGCACAATCTTGCAATTTAATCACCGCCCTTCAATGCGCTTAAATCTAATGCTGCTCCGCTGTCAGTAGTTTGCCACGCATAAAAGTCGAGTCCTGACATTTTTAAAATATCAGCAGCTGCTTTACCTCCCGGAGCGCTATCGATGGCACGACACGCCGATTGGTAAGCTTTTTCTACCGCTTCGAGTTTTTCATCATACGGTTTCGCAATTGCATATAATTTACTAATCTCATCTTTTGGTTTACTCATATGTGCTGTGTACAAATTGCTTATTGTACGATTTAAGGCCTTTTCACAAGAGACAAGATTTTGCCTGAATTCTGAGCCGTATCCAGCTTTTTCTAACGCACTTGCAACCGATTCTGCAGAGGCCATTATATTTTTAAAATCTATAAATAGAGGGCTTGCTTCTATAGCATTTCGCAGAGCTTCTTTTCGTGCGTTTCTCAAAGGCTCATACTTTTTCAAATATTCGCTTCGGACAAAGGCACGAACTGCTGATTTTGTAATGTTTACTTTTGGCATATTAACCTCCTTTTAGTTGTAATACGGGTTCTTGCAATACGCCCCGTGAGTTCTTACTTTAGCGGTATACACAACATCTTCCTGCTCCTCGGCATCCATATCAGCTTTATCTCTTTTAAATCCATATATAGATATGATTAGTCCGAGTAATGCTTGTAGCAGAAATTGTTCCCATCCGATTTGGTCAACTTCTAAGGCCCCCATTGACCCCGCAATGAGGAATGTACCAATTAACATGTAGCCCATTGTTCATCGTCCTCCTCCTCCTCAATCTGTTCAGCTGTAATACCATCTGTAGTCACGATAATACGGATTTCCGACTCGTCGTAATCACACATAAAATTTTGTAACTCATATGCAGCATCCATAATATCGCTATCGATATTATTTAAAATTCGATCTGATTCGACTGCTTTCATATGGCGTTCCATAAGTTTTTGGTTTGTTGGCATTTCAGTCATAGCTAAGGTCTCCCGTCTTCATAACTTTGCAAATAAGCTTTTAACTCATCTACGGTTTTATTTTTCAGAGATGCAACTAAATTGTCGGCTAGAAGAGTTGCCGTTCTATGCGCTATCTCGTTACCATATTCATTAGAGCTTGTTTCTGTAGCGGGCTGGTAACGTTTATCATGTTGAAAGGCGTATTCTTCTCGCCTTATGGCATCTAGCAAATCTTCTTTATAGGTCATATCGCACCTCCTAATGAATTCCTGCGGATTTAAATTCCGCATCAACTACTTTCACATCCCAGCCTAGCGCGTGCATTAGATAAGTCTTAAAGCCTTCCTTGTCTATTACAAAGGCTCTTGACCTCTTGCCCGGTGACTGCCAGGCGTAGGCAAAAGGGAATTTACCTATCGCGATGCCCTCTCGGACAGCTGTCAAGCTAATTCCGAGTACAATCGACATTTGGGCGACTGAAATCACTTTTTTAAGCATTTAATACCTCCTCTTCCGTAACGGTTAAACCGTAACCAGCTATAAAAAAATAATGTCATCATACGCTACGCCGAATACTTCTTGTATTTTTTTTATTTGAGGAACATCAGGATAAGAGCGTTTGCGCTCCCAATTTCCCCAAGTATCAACAGATACACCAATTGCTTTAGATGCCTTAAGTTGAGACCAGTTTTTTGAAGCCCTTAACATCTTTAATGTATACTTCATAAGCTACCTCCTTTCTCGATACTCACATCTTGTTTACAGTCATCATTTTACTACGGTTTATCCGTAATGTCTATAAACCAAACTTAAACTATCGTAAAATTTCCGTAAAATATTGATTTTATTACGAAAATATCGTAATATATAGGTATATTAATTAATATATTTCAGATTTGAGAGGTTCTTATGAGTGATTTAGGTAACAAGGCTATTATGGCTGAGAATATTCAACGACTAATGGATAGCCGCGGAATTGATCGCAATAAAATATGCGCTGATTTAGGATTAAAGTATACTACGTTTACCGATTGGGTAAAGGGAAATACATATCCTAGAATCGATAAAATTGAACTATTGGCAAACTATTTTGGCGTTCCTAAATCTGAATTGGTAGAGAAATACACCGAAGGCTACTACACAGACCGAGAAGCCGCTGAGTTCGCCGAGTACCTACGCACGCGACCCGGGGCTCGTATGCTCTTCTCTGCCGCTAAAGATATAAGTAAGGAGCAAATGGAAGAAACAGTCAGATATATTGAATTTTTAAAATCCAAGAATAAGTAATATCTACAAGGGGGAGTGATATTATTGATTATTAATTTAATTTATTGTGACTTACCGAATGCTAAAGCGGTTTCTGAAGAGTCAGATGATGTAGATACCCATAATATCTATATAAATAAAAACCTCCCTCATGATCGTATGAGGGAGGAAATAAAACATGAGCTAAGTCATATTATTCGTGATGACTTTTATGTTGATCATCATGTTAATTTAGTCGAGCGTATGGTTAGACTGTCTCAACTTGAAGATGGCGACCTTAACGGAATCGACTTTTATCATCATATTATTTAATACAGGGAGATATAAAAATGAAATTGCGTAAATTATTGCCTTTAATGGTTATGTTCAGCCTATCTGTAAGTACTTCTTTTGCCGCACAGTTTATCGATGTAAATTCGGATACGTACAACAAAATATGGAGTATTGGCCAATCATATAAGACGGACCGAAAATTAGAAAATCCTGTCAATTACGGTGTTGAACTTCGTAGTGGCGCAGGCGGCGCGGCCGTATTAGTTACACCTGGCACAATCGCAAAGTACATTGCTTACTCTAAAGACGAGCGCCTAATATTTCCTGGAGAAGCATTTAAGAGCGCAGTAGTAAATAGCAATGACTATGTATATATTGCTACTTATGCAATGCATCTTAAGAACCCATTAGCCGGTACTGTAGCTCAACAAGTTCCATCGCAGCGATTACTTATTGAAAAAGACGGTAAGTATACTATGCCTGAACAGATGAACCCTGTTATTTATAACGTGATGCCACATAGCTATGCGGTCGTGTATTATGCTTTCCCTAAAAATGTAGTGCTTAACGCACCATATACAATTAAGTTCATCAACGGCAACGGCGATAAAATTGAAATCCCTATTACTACGGAAAAGATAGCGGATATCATTGATAAAGAAAATAACTTAGTATTTAAGCCTAATTAAATAAAAAATTCAGTACGTGCAAAAATTGCACGTACTGAATTTGGGTTTTATACTAAAGAAGCCAGTTGTTATGTGGGTTCTTCCGAATTTGTTGACGTTAACAAATTCGGAACTATTGGGGGCTTATTCACTATAAATAGGGAGGTATATAATTATGGCCATGAAACGTGCCAATGGATCAGGCACTGTGTATAAGATGAAACATAAGGCTCTACGTAAGCCATATCGAGCCGTGGTGACCCTTGGATATAACTCTGAGGGTAAGCCCTTACGTAAATCCATAGGCACCTTTGCAACGCAAAAAGAAGCGTATAATGCCCTATCGGCTTATGATGCTAATGCTCCGCAATATGAAGTCAAGGATACGACCTTTGGCCAATGCTGGGAATGGATGATTGAAGATAAGATACGTAAAGGGGTCATTTTAGAAAAAGGCGGCTATCTTTACAATAAAAAGAAGGTTGAGCATCTACTAAAAATACCTATCAAGGACATAAGACTTGCACATATGCAAGACGTCATTGACAGGTATGCAGATAAAAGCCATACAACTTTAGTACAAATTAAAACTGCTATGAAAGCAACTTTTGACGCTGCCATAAAAAATGATATCGTTGATAAGAACTATGCTGCGCTTGTAACGCTTCCTCAAAAGGTAAAGTCTGAAATCCATAAACCTTTTACACCTGTTGAGATATCTCGTTTATGGGAGTTGGCAAAAGCAGATCGGGACGCCCGCATATTATTAGTGTACATATACTCAGGAATGCGACCCGGGGAAATCCAAAGTATTAAACTAAAAGATGTCTATATCAAAGATAGGTATATGATTGGCGGCAGTAAAACTGCAGCAGGTAAAAATCGTATCATACCAATTGCAGAAACGATTCTGCCTTTTATTAAAGAATGGTATAAGTTGAGTAGCTTCCAACGACACGAGTATTTGCTGCCGAAAGATACACCTAAGCACTTATTAGTAGCTATTCGCACCTACTTAAACAAGCATTTTCCCGAGCATCTCCCGCATGACGGACGGCACACATGCGCTACTCTATTGATCCATATCGGTATATCTGAAGCTACAACAAAAACCATATTAGGTCATCGACATTCGGATGTAACAAATCAAGTATATATCCACAAGGATGTGTCTGAATTAGTAGCAGCAGTAAATAAATTACCTGATAAAGATAGCCTTTTAGGCGAGGATTACGTGTCTTTGACTTTCGCCAAAAGTTGAGCAACGGTTGAGCAACCGAGTTGATTTTAAAAAATCTAAAACAATCTGCAAATAAATAAAGCCGGTAAATACGTATATTTACCGGCTTTATAATATTATTGTATCTGTTTATATAACATAATTAAATACATCGATAAAACCTCTTAAATGCTTGAATCACAGACATTTTTATATTATAAAAGTTGAGCAACAGTTAAGCAACCTTTTTAAACTTAAACGGATTTTAAAGCGATCACATTTATATTTCTCGGATAGAATAGTGGAGCCCAAAGAACTTAATGAGCTTTAAAACGTTGGCTCGGTTATACTTTGACGGAGCAGCAATTATTAAAGTTTTATCACTATTAACATATACCGCCTTTACATCGTCTGCCCAAACAAAATCTGGGAAATGCTCGGCCAATCTAAGGTCCTCCCATGTCTCTCTGCCAACAAGAAGTATGCCTTGCCCTAGCCTCTCCTGCATAGAGCATATTATATCCCATGCAGCTGTGTAGTTATCTACCTTTACCGCATCTCTCATAAAATGTGGGTCTTTATTAAATACTTTCAGCATTACTCCCACCTCCTATTATTACCCTAATTACACCATAATTTTAAATCATACGCAACGGCTATTTGTAAACAAAAAAAAGACCTTACCAGGACATATTCCTAGTAAGGTCTTTTACATTATTAGAGTCAATCCATGAGTCCACCTGCTCATGCTCAGGAGATGTATGGATCACCTCTCAGTCATCGATGAATTACTACTCCGATTGTCGTACCCGCTCCTAATATCTGTGATAGGTTGCGCTGCCTCCGTAACCTCTTTATCGTTCTCTTGTCGTTCTCGATTTGCCCTTTCAATTCTGTCAAAGAGTTCTGCATTTCGTTCAAGGTGACTTCTTGCTTCACTAAGTCCGCTTTGGCTTTGTCCAATTCGGTCGTTAATTTGTCGATTGTAGTCTTGGCTTCGTTCAATTCTTGTCGCTGCTTCACGGCTAAGTCCTGCGCCTCGTTCAATGGAACGTTGGCTACTTCGATTAAGTTCAACGCTTTCTCGTTGTTGCTCTTGAGCTCGTTCCACTGCGTTAATGGTACGCTGATAGTCGCTTCCGTTTGATTGGTAGAATATGTATCCGATGCAAAGGCAGATGACGAGCCCAATACCACCGATAATAAAATAGCGGTAAGCAGGGTTATCAAATAGTACTTTGATTTTGTCATACATTATTCCCCTCCTGCATAATCTGTGATACCTCGTGCAATAGCTCGCACGATAGTATCAAGGTCATTATTAAGTAGAGCTAGGTCTTCATCATTATCAATGAAGGCCATTTCGACAAGAACGGCTGTCGCATCTGTACCATTTAGCACCCATAAATCTTGCCGTTCCTTAACACCTCGATCAACCGTATTAATACTACGGATGATTTGCGATTGGATGTCGTTCGCTAACTGTTGGCCATTGAAAGACTTGTACAAAGTTTCTGTGCCCCTAGCTTGAGTGTTAAAAGCATTGCAGTGCAGAGACACAAATATATCTGCTCCCCATTCGTTAGACGTTTCACACACAAGACCTAGGTCATCATTCTGTAAAATTCTAACTTCACATCCTGCAGTTTGTAAATAACAAGCCAATAACTTACCCGCATCACGAGCAACGTCGCATTCACGACGTCCTGTGACAGGATTTACTGCTCCAGAGTCCAGGTCAATATCATGACCTGGATTTATAAATATTTTCGTCATTACTACTACCTCCTTCTAATTTATCAGGGACACCATTATTGTTTCTATCCAACCAAAGTCCTAGGAAGCCTACTACGGCTGTCAATACACTAGGAATGAATATGTGGTCAATAATATTGAGCCCAACATCAATCAGCTTATTAGTTTCACTTGATACATATCCCCTAGCAAACGCCATAACATACTCTGTTATGACTAGCCAAATAGGAATTAGCATAACAAGTACTAGAATCCGTGTCGCTAGTACTCCAGTAGGTCTAATATTAGCAACACGAACAGCACCATATGCTGATTTCAGTCGGTTCATGATTTGATATTTCATTATCAGTCACCTCCTATATCATCGGTACTGAGCGTGATACTTCTTCCTATTGGCATATTGTTTAAAACTTGGATATGCATCAGTTCAGTACTCAGACTCTGAACTGTGGTTTCTAGGTTATTAAGCCTGTGAAACTTCGCAGCATCTCGTTCTTCCAGCTTGACCAACTGCTTTAATATTTCCTGATTACTTTTTGTTAAATCAGCGATACTATTGATAGCATCGGATAACTTATCGTCATAGTCCTTACGCTGCTTATCCATGCGTCGAGCCAAATGGTCATCTAATTCTTGCTTAACAGCAACTAGCGAGGTATGTTCTAAAAACCACACCATCGCCCTAAACGAACCCCTAAGGGCGGCCCAGATGACCCCTAAGAGGGTCACCCAGAATCCAATGTCCGCGAAGTAGGCAGGGATGCCGAAGTCCATTAGCAATAATCTAATTTCGTCCATTTAGCACTCCTTACTGAACTGGAACCCATGTTTTAGATGCTTTATCAAAACGCTTAGTTTCATTTTGATTGTAAATTTTTCCACCATTCAATAGCATATTAGATAAAGCCTCAACATCGGACGCCTCATTTAACACCAATTTAACGAGGTTTACCATATCGATTGTTTGGAACTCATTTCCTTGCTGCATCACAAAATTAGGAATATAAATTTCTGTCACATCTGCGCAATTATTAAATGCAGTTTTGTCAATTCTAACTGCTTTAGGCAATTTGATTGTCTTGGCGGAGTTGCCAAATGCATAAGCTCCTACAGTCGTAACCTCTGGAAACTCGTAATTTTGTTGGTCATAAGTGTTTGCAAACTCATAACTTTCTATGGTTGTTTTAACATCGTTATAACCTGATACACGATATGTACCTACGATACTTCCTAACATATTAAAATATTCAATTTGGATATCTTCTGTCATAAACGGCTTATCTAAATCCATCCTTGCTTGACCATCATCACCAATACTCACTCCTGCAGCTGCACCTTTGCCTAGTAAAGCTACTTTATAGTGAGGCATACCATATACATTGATATATGTTTGACCTTTAGTAGGACGGTCAAATTCAAGTTGTTTAAATGGCTTTTTAATCACATCACTTAAACCACGAATAAGACCTTTCAATACTTCATTAGGAGTTGCATTTTCACAATAAACATTCAAGCCTAATAGCATTTCATAGGCGCCGTCTGTAGTAGCGTCTTTACCTGGTAAACCAGGACTACCATTAGTACCTTTTAAGGAGTTAAGGAAATCGTCTTTTGTTCCAGTATTTCCTTCTTCTAGCCATAATTCATACGCACTTTTACCATTTTGACCTTCTAATTTGAATACCGGACTGCCCTGAATTTTCAAATTAATTACTTGTTCTTCTGCCATAATATAATTCCCCTTTCTAATGACGTGCAATATCTTGAATGATATTGACTTCACCAAGACCTAATTTCAAACTATGATCTTCGTTGTAAACGAACGCATCATATTGGTGAACCCCTTTAGCGTCCACCTTATTAACTGTGTCATTACCGTTCATACGGAATGTGATGCGATTACCTTCGATTACACCATTAACGGCTAACACCTCTGCGGAATCAGGCTTTCGCCTGATTTTCATAATAGCGGTATGCCCATCATATGGCCCGCCGTCCTCAATGACGTAGGTCAAGCCGTAATCCTGTCCTACGTGTAAATCAAAGTCATATTCTTTCATATATGCACCTCCTACCAAAATGACATAATCGTAATGCCTGCACGGCCCCAACCGCCTTTTCGTGCTGATAATTTACCGTAATAGAAAAAGCCTTGTTCCGTTACACCTAAGGCAAATAACGTTGTTGGATTCCCCTTATAATGAGAACTGTTACTTTGACTTATGCTGACACTAAATACAGGTGGACGTTCGCCTGATACACTTGAATACTGCACGACACCATATACTGGACGGCCTTGATTGAACGATATGAATCGTCCGCCATTCTTACTAGCTATATCCTCGTTCGCTCCACTAACATTATCTTGCACCAGATCGTTGCCAAACCCATTCATGCCCCAACCAGCTCTCATGTTTAGTGTGATTTTAAAACGCTCTTGCGCTATGCGTTGGATGGCGTCAACTTCATTTTGTCCCATATTTTGTCCGGAGAATGCATAATAATCGTTGTCCATAGCGCCGGAAATCCATCGCAAGAAAATCAGCGTCTTATCCCACGAATATCCTGCCGGTAATTCAATCTTATCGCCACTGCTGACATCTAGGCGTTTTACATACACGGGCTTTAACTGTTGACCTTCGGCGTAGACACTATTGGCATCAATTCGGGACCCCGTAATATTTACCCCATAAATATTACCTTGTGCATCTACTTTAAAGCTGCCTGATTCGTTTTGGATTTCAGTGCCAATTAACTTACCGCCTCTGAGCGTGCCTCCGATATATGCAGATAAAGCAGATAAACTATCCACTCTTATTTTGGTAGCATCTACTGAATTTGCCTGTAACATCTTATTGGTGATGATATTATTATCAAATAGTGTCTCCGCCGTAACATGGAATAGCTTGCCATCTAAACGGATGCCATTCGTTCCAATATTAAGTCGGTTAACTATTTCTTTACCATTGAGTGCACTTAGGCCCTCTTTTACTTTTAACTCAATGCCATTATCGAGCTGCGTAAAACGGCTTTCTACATCATTAGCAAGATTTTGGACTTTAGTGCTATATTCGTGAGAGACTTTATTGAATTCTGCACTGAGTTCGTTAACACGTTTATCGAACTCGGCTAGCCCTAGCGCCTCTCGGTCTAACATTTCCTTAGGAATAGTAGCCTTAATTGTCACCATTTGCTCATCAAGTTTGCCCTCTCCAAATACATCAACAAAGGCACATCGGGCTGTGTACACACCTGGTTCATTAGAATACGTAAGCATAGTACTTGTCGTTTCCAAGTCATCCGTCCTGGTATCTCCGACAACGTGACATCTAATCGCATAGGCTTGCGCTGGTTTAGCAGAGAAGTATAAATTAATACCACCTAACGTGCTTTTAGCAATGACTTCAGGTTTGTCGAGTTGCGGTAAATTATAGTCATACCTAGCAGGAGTTGAATACTTGCCGAGTGTACTCCTAGCAAATAGATATACTGTATCCGCACGTTTAGTTAACGTGAGCGTTGCGGTAGTACCTTTCACTCTAGCAAGTAAAGCTGTCGAGTCATTGCCGGGATTATTGTCAGTCCTAAGTTCGTAATAATCTACATCCGCATTAAGTACTTCGTCCCATTTTGCTTTAGCCTCACGGTTAAATGAAATAGTGAAGTTCTTAGGCATATCAGGAATAGCGTCCATCGGTTTAACTACCACATCTACCATTTGAGCTGTTTCCGCCCTGTTGCCAAATCGGTCAACAGATACCGCCTTAATACGATAAGACTCACCAGGGCCTAACGATTTAATAATTACCTGGCTGGCACTACTGCCAGCATATTGCCAATCTTGGTCAGATATCGGCTTTCCGCTTTTAGCCGTCAGCATATACCATACCTCGGCCACATCGAAGTTAGCCGGATTACTAGGCGGGTCAAATAACACTTGTAAATCGTAATACACTTTCTTATCTGCAGTCTGATTATAGCGACTGAGTACGTGCAAATTTTGCACATCCTCCGGTGCTTGCATTTTGGGTATGTTAATCGATTTAGTAATACCAGTAGTAAGCTGTCCTAAATCGTTAATAGCCTGTACACGTACCTCGTAATTAGCCCCTAACAATATATCTGTTATCGTAGTGCCATTTGCTGAAGAAGGGAAATTTCCAACATATGTCCAGGTATCGCTTTTCGTATTCCTGTAATTCACAACTACGTTTGTCACTTTGCCGTCTCTAGGTAATTGCCACGATACGGCTATGCGAGAATACATAATACCGTTTGCGCCGTATACGTCGCTCACGAGTCCGATATCTTGGATGTCAGAAGCGCTGTGATTAGCGTAATTGATTGTTGGGATGTGCCCGTCATCTGCAGCGTACAATTCAGGGTAGTATTCCATACATTGAATTTTGCGAGTCATTTCGGAATGACCTTCCGTAATGGCAAGGACTCTGAACGGTTTGGCCGCTTTTGAAATCTCACCAAACGCATATATGCAGTCCTTTTGTACCGGTATGGTTTCGCTAACGATAACATTCAAGCCGGATACGTTAACGACGTTATAAGTCGATACCGCATCAGTTGTATTGCTACGCACTAATAACTGGTACTGCTTTCCTTGTTGAGTTATAACTTCCTTATCAAGAGTGATCGTCTGTCCATTAACGGCAACCACTCGGCCGCCTTCCCCCCATTCAGGTACATCGTGCTGCACGAGGATAATATCACCTACTGTACAAGCGATTGCATCCGTGAAAGCCTCAAACGTAACAGTACGAATTTCGTACTTGTTACATCTGAGATAGTGCTTACCGTGTCGATATGCCTGTTCCAGGCTAGTACACCCCATTAGCTCGATTTGAGCAGGATTAGTGAGTGAGTTAGATTCGTCGTATGTATCACCGTACACCGGAATCACATCACGTTCATAGTCCTTATCTTTGTTAATAAAAGATAGCTCAATCGAATTAGCCCTTGCCTCTACGCCCTGGAATTCTTCCGTAAAGCTGCCATATTTGATGTTGGCCACAGTAAACAGTTGTACCGGAGAGGATTGATAGTCACTCACACAAGTGAATCGTGTTCCTGCAGGAATAACTTTACCTCGTCCTACTGCTTCAGGATATTTGAGCGCATCCCATAAACGAGTAGCTGTATCAAAGATATAGTTAAACGTGAATTTATTTAACGTGCACTTTTCAGCCCATGCATTAAATGCATCATAATCGATACGTCCATATGGTTGGCCAAAGACTACATATTCGCTGCCAATCTTACGGCAGATATGCAAGAGGTCATAGGCAGCCCATGCTGGATTGTCAGCCGGCTTTTCTTCGTACTGGTTAGTGTACGGGTTAAATACCCAAACTTTACTACGCTCCTGAATCCAGGATACATCTGGATCAGAACCACTTAGCTGAGATGTGGCCAAAGCTTTAATCCCTATGAGTGCTTTTCCGGGATGCACAAAATCGTCATAAATTATTTGGGTGAGCTGAGTCCAGTACACCTTATTAACGTGGCGTAAGCTTGTGCCATCCTTACCAGAGCACCGCATCCGTACTTCGTACTTTGCCTTATCAAGATTATCGAATCTGAACACGCGATAAAATGCGGAATTCGTAGCTTCTCTTATGTAGCCCGTGTAATTCGAGTTAGCAATTTTATTATTATCTCTATCTACAAAGAACCACCGCTTAGGCTCTTTTTTCACGTGAGAAGAAAGGCCTTTATTATTAGATAAAGGCAAAGACTGCCATTCTTGCGTTCCTACTTTGCGAATTTCAGCATCTACGGTGACAGAGGTTTTATCCATCCCGCCGCTATCGTTAGAGTAATACAACCCGTTAGGGAATCCGATTGTTAGCTCAATGGCATCGCAAGCGTCGCCCTGTACTTGCTGTACACTCCAATCGCTTTTGAGCTCATAATTTAAGCCCTGGTCAGCGAAGTTATCATTAAAGTTAGGAATTACAGTTTGATCATTTGTACCGAGTCTGATATCAACTTGTACATCTTTATAGTTAGAGATTGGGTTAGAATTAATACGAATATCCTCAATCTTAGATAACTCGCCTTCTCCTGCGCAATACAGTAAGTTGAGGTACTGTTTCTCACCGTCGCTAATTACGTGACGAGATAGCAACATGCCTGCCGACTTCATGCGGCCGTAGGTTACGGCAAGAGGATAGCCTTGACCGGTTACGGTTTTAGTACCGCCCCAGCCATATGTAGTCGACTGCTCAGAATTCGAGCGGTCGACTTTAGGCGCTGTTAATTTAGATATAACAGCGTTACCAATCATACCTATTGCCATTGATAAGACTGTTCGCCAGATTAGGCTTTGAATGCCGAATATAGCACCCGAAGCAATGCCTCCTGTAAACACGGCCATCCCGATTGACAGTAATACTCCGAAGAATTTACCTTCAATTTTAGGCATAACAACGATATAGTCATCATCATTAACAATCGTATCGATAGTTACTTCATGCCCGTTAATCGAATACACCCATTCGCCTAGTGCTTTATGATAGTGACTTACAGGCTTACCTTTTTTAAAAGGCATATATTGAGTTTCATGTTGTTCCGGTTTAAACGGATTCTTGACGATGATTACATTAACCATTCGTGTCTCCTTTCCACCTGTATATATGCCTTAACCGAGGCACGTATTTTGAGATGTGTTCAATACACACTCCTGATTTTTGCGTTGCATGGATAAAATTTCCTTCCCCTATATAAACCCCTACGTGGTCGAGTTCCAAGCCATAGAGCGCAAATACGAGGACGTTCATTTCACTAGGTTCACGGATTTCTTGCCAATCTCCCATTTTTACATCAGTGTAATTGGGTAGCTCGATGCCAGAGCGTTTGTACACCTCAACAACTAAATCCCAACATTTCATCTGTTCGAATGGCTTACCTAGTAAATCAGTAAAATCATTTGTTGGACGCATACAAACCTCCCTGCGGGATTGTAGGTTCTCCGCCGAACCTGGTGCTATTGCCAAGTTCACGGCATCGTGCTAGCGTCTTATTGCATTCGCCAGCATCGCCTTTATAACCGCACTGAATACCTTTGAATTTAAACGGACAAAAGTCTTTCATGACTCTAATCAGAGGGAATCGTCGGTTAAAGCTAAAGTCTGTACCGAGCGTAAACTCCATCCATTCAGCATTAGCCTGCGCACCGGTAATCACAAAATGCTCCTCTAGTTCGCACACATCAGGGATTGAAGTATTCACGATTCGAATAATTACATCAGCGCCAGTAAAGCCTTTGTTAGTTTCGGCCATGCGTTGGATAGTCCGAGTTACATTAGACACCGATAATTTCACGTTTGGTAAGTCTGTTTGGTTCTTATTTACATCTGCTAAATGGAACGGAAAAGCTATATATGTATTCCCCTTAAATTGGATGTTCTCCGTATTGTTGACGAGCCTAACCGTTTCGTTGTTGTAAGTAATATCTAACAACATAAGCCACACACCGGTAGCGCTGATTTGGTTTTTCTCAATCATCGATGCGGTTGATAATGGTAACATATCAAACCTCCTGCAATTTAACAGTTCCCGTCCACACTCCGTAGTCGTTTGCAGCAAAATCTAATTGATCAGCAAATCTCACTTGAAGTGTTTCACGAGTTTCGGGATGCATCCAATCGAAAATACCGGAGCAGTTAACCTCGTCGAAGAATGCACGTAACCGATAATACTCAGTAGTTGGCAACTTGTACCCTACAGAATATGTTCGCTTGGTTTTAGTTGTTTTCTTACGAGTGATTAACGTCATATTCTCAACTTGGCCTTTGTAGGTCACGTCCGGTGTAGTTTCCTGGATTGGATATATTGGATATCTAATATCTGGAAATGTAGCCATAATTAAGTTGCGGCCGCCCTTATGGCGTCACGCACACCTCCTTTATTTGTATTAGCAGCACGTACCATTACATCGATAATGTAATTTTCACCATCGAACCTTGAGTTCTGTTGCTTACTTTCAAGCTCTTGTCCAGATTGGTTAACGATATTAACCACCACATTATTGCTTGCAGCTCCGTCTCCTACTAAACGCCGAGTTTCGCTTGCGGTATAAATGCGATGTGAGCCGGAGGATTGTAATAATTCCGGTCCGTTTTCACCAACCAACATAAGCCCTGGATTCGTTTTTCCTCCGGCAGCAAAGCGGTTGCCTGTAAATGCAGAACTAAACGAACCGCCACTTGCAAAGGACGATGTCCCTTTTGCAGCACCTAGTGAACCGATGCCACCTACTGCTCTACCAAATAAATCTTGTAGCTTAGGCATAACATATTGCTGGAACGTTAACTGAATCATCATCTTAATAATGGCGTTCGTCATATCCTTGAATATGTCCTTAATGCCTTTACTAAATGATTTCGTTCCTGTTGCCATAGCCTCGAGATTATTTGTCCATGCTGAATTGATAGAGCTCATCGTACTGTCAAAAGTCGATTTAGCTAAATCAGCATAATTGGTAGTCTCTTGCTTATATTGGCGTGCGGCTTCTTGTAGGCTCGTTTTCAGACTGCGACCTGCAAGTTCCCATAGCTTCTGTTGAGACTCTAATAGGTTCTTTTCAATTTGCAGTCTTTGCGTAGCTGTTAACTGGGCCTCATTGACTTCACTACGTGCATAGTCAATATAGGTCTTTAACTCTTCAGCAAGTAAGGCATCTGCATCGCTGCGAGATAATCGACCAAGCGTAACCATATTGGTTAAGTGGTCAACGGTTTCACTTGTTTGTGTGTACGCCAACTCTCTGATTTTCTGCTCCGTATCAGACGCCAATTTTAGGCGCTCTGCTTGAGCTTTCTTCTCAGCGAGTTCCTTATCACCTACTGCCTTTGTGTACTCACGGACATTATCATCAATTTGGGCCTTTTGTGCTTCAGCTTCCGCTTTAAGTAGTTGCAAGCGGTCACCTGTGCGTTCGAGATCGAGTTTCTTGATATCCTCGTTCATTTTGCGAACACGGATAGCTTGATTGCGTTCAGCTTCAGCTAATCGCTTTTGATACAGCTCTTCATTCTTAGCTCTAACTTGGGCGGTTAGGTTTGACTCAGCAAGCTTCTTGGCATTTGCCGCGCTACCTGCTGAGTCTGCAGATGCGCCAGATGTAGCACCCGCTAATAAACTAGTGTCTACGTACCCTGTAATAGCACCAAAGTCACCTTCAACAGACGGCTTAGCAACTACTCCAGTACTAGAATTAGCTCCGGTATATCCGCCGTTTCCGTCACTAATAACGATATGGTTATCCCCTAGTACTACAACTCCGTCTCCGGCTTTAGGAATGTAGCCATCTCCTGCATCATGCCAAGCACCTGCGGCTCTTGCCGCATCCATGATAGATGGGACGTATCGAGGTACGTCCTTACCAAATGCCTGTAATACAGAGTCGGAAAACAACTTTCCGCAATCTGTTGCCCATGTACCATCTGCGCCTAACTCGTATGCCTTCCCTAATTGCTCATTGGCTGCATCTAACACACTTACGGCTTCGCCAGTAGCGCTTCCGCCCAGGCCTGAAACAGAACGGATAATATCACGGATATTCTTATTGTTGGCTTCATATTGGTTCTTCGCAGTTAACTTATCAATTTCGTATTGACTGCCGTCAATTTGTAAGCTTTGCAAAGTAAGTGATCGGTACAAATCCGCCATGCGTTCCACAGCACTCGTCAACTTCTCGGCCGCTTGTTGAGCTTTCTTGGCAGCCTGCTCTTGAGCTTTGGCCGCTTTTGCAGCTTCCTCATTCGCCTTGTTGATAGCCTCAGTATTTGTTAGTCCACCATTAGCAATGTCCTCTTTCGCTTTTACAAGTTCTTCATCGAGTTTCGCTTTTGCAGCATCAGCCTCTTCTTTTTGCTTTAAAGCCGCATCGATTCTAGCGCCTTCTTCTTTTGTAGCTAAGCGGTCATTTTTTACAAGCCCCAGCCACGCACTATCCTCAATCCAATATCGAGTATCGTGTGATTCCCTAAACTTGTCAGACAGACCTGTTGTTGAGTTCGTATTCTTGTGAATACGCTTCCCATCAACATCTACACCCATATAAGAGCCGGATGTTTTTTCGTTGTAGCGAAAATCGAGTAATGCTTTCCCAGCAAGTCCAATTACCGTAGCTAATGTTACCCAAGGGCCAGCTGCAGCAAGTGTGGCCAATCGCATAAATCCGAGTGCACTGGTTAGCGACCTCATGACTATGATCACTGCACTGGCTTCAGCACCGAATTTAACAATTCCGCCGATAGCTTCCTTTTGCTCAGCGGTCATTGACTCAAATTCCTTAGCTACATCTAGCACACCCTTTGCGTAGTCATTAAACACCGGAACTAACTCATGGCCGATGGATACTGCGAGGCGTTTTCCGGTATTTTCTAAATCTTTTAACTCCCGATTTAGCTTTGCGGATTTAGCTGCAGTCTCGTCGTCAATGATAAGCCCCATTGCTTTGGCACGTTCAGCCACTTTGTCCATCTGTTCAGCGGACATATTAAGCATAGCGTGCATTTGATATCCAGTACGACCGAAGAGTTCCATTTCAACACGAGTCTTTTCAGCCCCGTCCTTCATACCTCTTAGGCGTTCCTGTATCATCTTAAATACTTCAACAGTATTTTTGCCTTGAATCTGTTCAAGCGTGTAGCCTAATTTACTAAATATATCAGTACCGAGTTTTCCCTCTGCCCGAGCGACTTCCATTTTTTCTTTAGCCGCTCCGACATTT
>ERZ772960.772-NODE-772-length-26935-cov-11.146987_pt1 | contig 26935 bp, 27 predicted proteins | sample MGYA00580678_ERZ772960 | MGnify/ENA primary metagenome ERZ772960 (study PRJEB29015, sample SAMEA2737930) | human oral metagenome | biome: human oral; feature: human-associated habitat; material: dental | place: China | collected 2059 ... | reverse complement strand
TGCAATCGCACACGGCGGAAGGTTTATACGACAATGACGTGCTGGTCGGCTGCGTGAAGCAAGCGCATGATACCGACCCGAACTTGAGCGCCCATACGATGCTCGAAAACCTTGTTACGAAGGGAAGCGGTATTTTAACCGCATGGCACCTCGCAGAGCTGGAAGGCATCAATGCAGCGGACATCGATTATATTATCGAGTGTTCGGAGGAAGCTGCGGGCGATGTGAACCAACGCGGAGGCGGAAATATCGCAAAATCCGTCGGCGAAAAAGCGGGATGCGTTCATGCCACCGGCTGTGATATCCGCGGTTTCTGTGCGGCGCCGGTACACGCATTGGCGAATGCCGCTGCTCTTGTGCGGTCGGGTATCTTTAAGAACGTGATAGTTGTCGCCGGCGGTTCCGTACCTAAGCTCGGTATGAACGGTAAAGATCATGTTAAAAAAGAGATGCCGCTCCTTGAGGATATGGTGGGCGGTTTCGCCGTTTTAATTACGGAAGACGACGGTGTAAACCCCGTTATCAATACCGATGTCATCGGCAAACATACGATTTCTTCCGGTTCTTCTCCGCAGGCGGTTATGACAGCGCTCATCTACGATCCGCTCAACGCCGCAGGGATGAAGATTACCGATGTCGAAAAGTTCGCTGCGGAATTGCAGAATCACGAGATTACCGCTCCTGCAGGAGCCGGTAATGTGCCGGAAGCAAACACAAAGATGATCGCCGCGCTTGCGGTTATGAAAGGCCAGCTTGAACGAGCAAAAATCGCGGAATTTGTAAAGCAATACGGTGTGGAAGGGTTTGCACCTACGCAGGGACATATTCCCTCCGGCGTTCCCTTTATCGGCCATGCACGGCGGGATATGCTTGCAGGTAAATTGCACCGCGCAATGATTATCGGAAAGGGCAGCTTGTTCCTCGGCCGGTTGACCAACCTCTTTGATGGTTTAAGCTTTTTAATTGAGGCGAACAACGGCAAGGGAAGTTCCGGTGCTGCGGGCGGCGCCGGTGAAGCGGAAATTAAAAAGATTGTAGCCGATGCTATGCGCGATGTCGCTGCCCGTATCTTAGCGGAGGGCGGAGCAAAATGAGCAGTACAAAACAACAACTGGCCGATGCCTTCAGCCTGATGGCGAAGGGACTGGAAACAGGCGCCTTTGCGGAAGCCTTTCCGGTCGGCTTAACCGTCCCCGGCAGCGAGCACGGAGAAGCGGAGCTTATCCGCGCGGCAAAACTGGCAGCCCATACCAATCCCGGATTGGATATTGTGCTAATCGGCGGCCCGAAAACCGAAGGGTTCCGTTGGTATGAAGCGCCGACGCTGGAAGACGCTCATCATAAAATGGAAGAATTGTTTAAAACGGGCGAAATAAAAGCCGCGGTAACAATGCACTATACTTTTCCGCTCGGCGTTACGACAATCGGAAAAGTAGTAACGCCCGGCTTCGGCAAAGAGATGTTTATTGCGTCCACTACCGGCGCTTCCGATGCGGACCGGTATAAGGCAATGCTGTTAAACACCTTTGCCGGAATTGCCGTTGCAAAAGCAAACGGTGTTGAAAACCCGACGGTCGGGCTTTTAAACATCGACGGCGTTGCAACGATTGAAAAAGCGCTGTTAAAACTGCAAAAAGCAGGCTATCCGATACGCTTTACCGAATCGCACCGCGCCGACGGCGGGGTACGCATGCGCGGAAACGATTTGCTGCAAGGGACGCCCGATGTGATGGTCTGCGATACCTTAACCGGCAATGTGTTGATGAAGCTTTTCAGCTCCTTCTTAACGGGGGGCAGCTACGAAGCCTCCGGTTCCGGTTACGGCCCCTGCGCCGGTAAAGATATGACCGATGTCGTCGCGATTGTTTCCCGCGCATCGGGCGCTCCGGTTATCGCCGCAGCCTTGGCGTATTCCGCGCGCAGCGCTCAGGCAAACTTACAAGCGCTGTGCCGTGCCGAGGTGCAGGCCGCCGAAAAAGCGGGGCTGCAAGCCATACTCGACTCGTTCGGCGCCGCAAAAGAAGCAAGCGCGGAGACAGTCGCGGTACCGCCTAAAAAAGCTGTTACGGAAGAAATCCACGGCATCGACGTTATCGACATAGAAAATGCCTGCAAGACGCTCTGGAAAGAGAACATCTATGCGGAAGCGGGGATGGGCTGTACCGGCCCCGTCATCCTGCTTGCAGGAGAAGACGCCGAACAAGCCCGTAAGATTTTAACCGCAGCGAACTATATCTAAAGAATTACTGTAGGAGACCTCTAAAAACTGCAAGTGCCGCGGCTTGTTCTATAAGGAAATTCATTTACTTATCTACGGTGGCCTGCAAATCGGTTTTTAGAGGTTCCCGTCTATATTATTATAAAGAGAAGCTATCTGATATGCTTCGTAAAATGAACAGTTTTAACGTACAGCGCACAAAAATACTTTATAAACGGACATAACACTGCGTGCGACAGGGGATGCCCATGAACTACATTGCGTTTTTCAGTTTTGTATTTTTTACATCGATTACTCCGGGGCCGAATAATATTTCAGCAATGATGTATTCAAGTAAATACGGATTTCGTAAAGGAGTTCTCTTTGTTTTCGGCTGTTTGATCGGCTTTCTGTGTCTCATGTTGTGTTGCGCTGTTTTTTCTTCTATTCTCTATGAAACAATTCCTGCAATTAAACCCTTCTTCTTAACGGGGGGAGCGCTGTATATGATCTATCTTGCATGGATTGTATGGAGAAATAAACCGCATAGCGGAAAAACGCCGATGAAGAGTACGCATATCGTATTACATGGGGCATTGCAGCAGTTTATCAATATTAAAGTTATTATCTATGCTATCACTGTATGGACTACCTTTATTTTACCGCATTATAACACATTGAGTGCGCTTATCGGATGGTATATCTTTCTATCATGCTTCGGTCCAATATGCGCGTTCTGTTGGGTGATAGTAGGTACATCATTCGACACACTTTTGGGTAAGTACGGCATCGTAGTCAACGCCGTTATGGCGCTCGGCTTATTATATTGTGCCGCAGCCATGGCGTTCGATATATTTCGGTAATTTTCGATATGCCTGCTGATTCACATCAAAGATATAGATCGGGAAGAATTAACTGCGAAAAGCGCTGTTTTGTCACCCTTATCCTGTAATCACAAGCCATTTCACTCAGCAGCTCATCATGGGTGATAATGACAACGGTTTTTCCCGCCTGTGCAAGCGCATCAACCCACTGCACCATACTCAAAAGCCCTTCACCGTCCATACCACTGGTCGGCTCATCGAACACAAAGAGCTGTGCTTTCGAGCAATACGCCGCGGCAATTACCACCCGCTGTTTTTCTCCTCCGGATAGTGACGCAGGATGCCGGTTCCGTACCGCCTGCAAGCGGAACAGCTCAAGCGCTTCTTCTGCTCGTTTCTTTATGTTTTGAGACGGTTCCCGTCCCAACAGCAGCTCATTGATCACGCTGTCGGAGTACAGCTGATAATCGGCATCCTGCATCACAAAATAACTTATGCGCCGCCGCTCCGCACACGAGAGCTTCTGTCCGTGCAGGGTAATGCTACCGCTTTGTTGACGCAGGAGTCCGCACAGTACCTTGCACAAGGTAGTTTTACCGGCGCCGTTTTCTCCGGTTAGAGCAGTAACGCTGCCTTGCGGAAACGTAAGACTGATATTCCGTATGCCGCATTCCATTGCTCGGCTGGAACCATCTGCGCCGCGACATTCCGTATACCGTCCGTTTCGGTACAGATACGTTACATTCGACACACATAAAGCAGATCGCGATGTATCCGGCTCTATTTTTGCCGCTGCCGGTAATTTTACAGCCGGATCCGGTGTTGACGTTTCTACTGCTGCAGCTCTTTCAGCTGCCCCTATCACTTCCGTTGCACGAATATGATTTGTTCGCAAAGATAACTCCGCCATACCGGGATAGCGAAATCCGAATTGCCGTAGCTCTCCTTCCTGCAAACGGCAAAACTCATCTGCCGTCCACCGGTGTGCAGCTCTGCCGTTTTCAATATGCAAAAATGAGTCTGCGATTCCTAAAAATGTGTGCAGCCGATGCTCACTGATGATAATCGTTGTTCCCCGCTTTTTAATCTCCGCCAAAAGACCGGTAAGAATTTCAATACCATCCGCATCCAAATTGGAAACAGGTTCGTCTAAGATCAAGATTTGAGGCGATAAAATAAGCGCTGCAGCAATCGCTACCCGCTGCTTTTGTCCTGCTGACAGCGTATCAACGGTTCGGCATAACAACGGCTCTATGTTAAGAAGTGCAGCCGCTTCTCGTATCTTTTCTTTCACGTACATCGGCTCCAGTCCGATATTCTCTGCGGAAAACGCAATTTCATCTTGCACAGTGTTCATAAAAAACTGACTGCGCGGGTCTTGAAACACAACCCCGAACGTCCGCACTCGCTGCTCAGGCGGCATAGATGCAGGTTCTCTCCCGGCAACCAGCACCGAACCATGCAGTGTTCCCTCGTAAAATGCCGGAGCTAAACCGTTGATCAGCCTCAACACGGTACTTTTTCCCGCTCCCGATCTTCCGCACAAAACAACGCATTCCCCGTCCCGTATATCGAATGACATACCCTCAATGCAAGCATCCTGCCGGTTGTCAGCGGACCCCGTTTCCCCATAATAAAACGATACATCACAAAACCTAATCATAGCCATAGCAACCGTATTTTACACAATGGCAATGAGAACCATTGCGGTACCGTATAGTCCAACCGCAAGGTAGTTGTAGATAGACAGCGGAGCGGCATATATGCTGCTTCGTTTTTGAGGAGCGTCCAAACCGCGCAGTTCCGCCGTTGCACCCAATTCTGCCGATAGCTTTAAACAGCGAACGGTAAACGGTACAAAAAAACTTTCATACACAATAACCGGACGGCGGACATAATCATACCAATGGGGAAACAAACCTCTTGCCTTAATCCCCTCCCGAATCGCCGCCATTTCTTTCCGCAATACCGGAAAAAACCGCATCATCATACAGAGCATAATCAACACAAGCCTTGGGATGTGTATATTTTGCCAGCTTGCCATCAGCCTGCTCGGATTACTTTTTACAATGGCGGCGGCAAACATCACGAGCGGAATTGAGCGGGCAAAGGTATGCAGAATCACATAGAGCAGCGCTGTATGCGGCGCACATATCCGGGCAAGTACTTGGAGAATAGTATAGAAAAGACACAAACGTCCTGCCGTTCGCACTTCCTTCACCTGCAGCAGATAACAGCCTGCCAGCAGGCACAGACAATGCATTTGCCCGATCCGCTCGTAGAAAAACCAAACGGCCGTAGCGCACAGCATAACAGCAAGGTGTGTTCGAGGGTCGAGATTTTGCACTGGCTTTACGCTAACTTTGCTTTTTGAATATGTTTTTTGAAAAACAGCATACCGACCCAAAAACCTGTAGCCGCAAGTGCCGCCGAAATCAAACCGATAAGCAGCATCATATCGAGCGAACCGTAAAAACGAATCAACACCTGTTTCCCTTCTTCGGTATATGAATCTCCTAAGCTCTTTAAATACCGCTCCTTAAAAAAGAACAGCGGAATTGAACTGCCCCATGCGTACAGCGTCCAATATACCACATAGCCGATACCGTTCCGCACCGGATTTTTGTAGGTATTATTACCAAGCATCAAAAGCTCGCAGATGAGACCTACTACAAGCATCACTGCAGAAAACCATGCCGAGCCGAATGCAGCCATCATCAATCCGCAAAAAATTGCCGTTACAAGGAATGTTCCGTGTTTCGCCGTTTTGTTTGACATAACAATGTAGAGCGGTGCGCAGAAAAAAGCCATCACGCCGACGTAAAAAAGGTAATCGAGTGCAGGCGTTGCCGCTATTGTCATAACCATCTTAACGATAACCATAATCACCAGCATCGCGATATTAAAAATCGAAAGCGTGATAATATCCTTTAACCGAAACCGTGCCGAACCGTCCGTTTTTACTTCCATATTAGTTCCTCCTCTTGAGTTAACATCTGCTAACTCAAGAAAATACTATAGCGTCAATGAACAGCTGTTTTCCACTCCATTCAGTCAAAACCTATCCAAAAAGCCGTGAAAATTTTGTTTTACCAGCTATCGAATTGGTATGTGTCTTGACACATAAAGTAATACAATTTAGCATTATTGCAGTTTATTATGACAGACTTAGAACAATTTATAGCAACTTGTGAAGCTCACGCGGTTCCTGACAGCGAAATCGATTTTTCTGATATTCCGGAACTAACCGAGGAACAAATAGCACACATGAAACCCAGCCATCTTGTCAATAAAAATATATGGAAACCTCAAAAAAAAGTGTTAAGCATTAGAATTGATGCGGATTTACTGGAGTCACTCAAAGCAAGCGGTAAAGGATGGCAAACGAGATTAAACGACTGGATTAGAAACGGCGTCAGTTCTCATTATTTTTAATTATAAATTATAAATTATTCCGGCGGTATTCCCGCGGAGAACATCCGAATGTATTCTTAAAAGCGGAAGAAAACTTATTCGGGTTTTCGTATCCAATTAGGGAGGCAATTTCCGTAATCGATTTTTCCGTAGTGTGTAATAGCTGCGCCGCTTTTTGCATTTTGTATTCTTTTTGAAAAGCATAAATCGGTTTTCCGTATACCGCCTTAAAACAGTCTTTCATTACCGTTAAACCGATGCCGTATTTTTGCGACAAATCTTTTAACCGCGGATTTTCGCTCCAGTGTTCCGTAATATCAGCTTTAATCGCTTTTATCTTTTTTATATATACTCCTGAAAAACAGGTATGTGCCGCAGACTGCTTTTGCGGTTTATAGTGCTGCAATAAAAACAACAGCTCTAAAACTTTCAGCCGCAGGTAGCCGTTTGTTGTATAAGAGGAAAAGCGGCAATCTTGGGATGCTTCATATAATTCATTGAATATACGGAGCAGCATCGGTGGTGTTTTAATAACTGCGCATTTATTGTCGGGGCAATAGTTTTGCAGTAGTGCCGCTAGGTCAATGGATATACCTTCGATAGTATTCTGAAAAACCATACCTGTCTTTTTGACATCGATAATGATTGTGCAGCCGGTGTAATATCCTAACGGGAAAAAAGGCTTTTCCGTTTGAGCTTCCAGAATGCCGATCGCGCAATCATCGTCTCCAAGGTAGGTAAAGTAACCGCTTTTATATTCGCATTCAAACCTGCCCGATTTGCAATAGGCTATTTCCAGAATATTCGGTACCGGCTCTTTTCGGTAATCACATGAGGCCGCTTCAAAGGTTGTAAGTGCATAATCGATCCCCGGAAATAAATGAAAGGTTTTCATACGCCCGTTCGATGTATCGCAGGCAATAGCGTATTCCGTTACCGAGTTGGTATTAGATACAATAGCGGCGCGTGTTCCGTGCCATTCGGTTGCGTGTACACAAGAGTTCATATTAAGGTTCTTTAAAAGTGAACAACTGAACAAAGTGTCAACTTTGGAAGTTGTTCAATTAGTACGCGATAGCGTACATACAATCTGCGATATTTGCGTAAGCAAACTCGACGTGTAACGAGGCCGCCTTATTGTGGCTGCCGAAGTTATACCTTTTATACTTTTATATCCGCACAATAGTCCCATAAACACAATCATCAGTATATCAACAAGATTGTGTTTCTTGCATCTGTCGATTCTTTCGTCTTTAGTGTTCTCAAATGATTCTTGTAATGTCATTGTTCCACCTCAAGAACATTTTATCACCATTTATACCATGTAAGCTACTGTTTTTTTTGACACTATTTATAATGCGGAATTCCTGATCCCTATACATATTTTTCTTGCACGCGCATAGCTTCTATGGTACAATATTTTTCTAAGAGTAAGCTAAAAGTTACAATCTATCGTATTTTGATGTGATCAGAATAGGTGGATAGTTAAAAATGTTTCTCTTACTATTTTTAGGGGAGGTTACAATGAAAAACCTAGTAAAAGTTCTTTTTATGATGTCTGTAGGTGCGCTCTTCTTTGCTGCTTGTGCAACAGATTCCGGGATGCAGAATAAATCCGATGCTGCCTACAAATTGTCGGACGAGGCATTATTGGCTGAGCAAACAATGCTGGCAATCAACTGGATGCAGCAGTCAGGCGAATACCGCGCACTTGCATATCAGGCATTCAACGCAGCAAAAATGGCATTCGATGCCGCTAAACCTGCAAACGGTATGAAGAAAGCCGTTGCCGTCGATCTTGACGAAACAATGATCGATAACATGGCAGAAGGGGCTTACCGTTTATTGGCACACAAAAGTTTTGATTCGTCGATGTGGACTCAATGGTGCGAAGCAAAACAGGCTATGGCGATACCGGGAGCAGTAGAATTTGCCAATTATGTTAATTCGCATGGCGGAAAAATGTTCTATGTCTCCAACCGGAAAGTAGGTGCTGAGTATCAGGCAACCCTCGAAAACTTAAAAGCGCTTGGATTTACCGGTGTCGATGAAACGTCTCTACTGCTTAAAGATAAAGAGTCCAAAAAAACATCACGCTTTGAACAAGTTGAGAAAGCCGGTTACGAAATTGTTGTATACGCCGGCGACAACTTAGATGATTTCGCCTTCACAGGAGAAACCTATCACAAGCTCAATGATGTGCGCAACGCAACGGTTGATAAATATAAAACCGATTTCGGTGTAAAATACATTGTTTTACCGAATCCGGTATACGGTCACTGGATAAGCGGTTTAGGTGCGGATTATTATAAAAAAGACGATGCAGGAAAGCAAAAAATTCACCGCGATAGCTTAAAAGTTTGGAAAAAAGCTCAATAAACACTACTTTATAGAGAGGCAACCGGCGACGGCTAGTGTTCTTTGGTTGTCCTCTCGTCTACACTGTGTTATTCGTATAGTGAAGTGATACACATCAATAGGTGCGGTAGTCAGACGGCAAAATACCCGTATATTTTTTAAATTGAACTGAAAAACTTCCCGCATTTTTATAGCCGAGCTGGTTAGCAATTTCCGCAACATAGAGATTACTGTGTGTTAAAAGTTCACAGGCTTTTTCCATCTTTTTTTGTGTTATATAGCCGGAAAATGTTTTCCCCGTAACCGCCTTAAACACATACTTGAATTTTGAAACACTCATATATGCTTCGGCTGCCAGTTCGGACAATAAAAAATTTTGAGATAAATGATCGTTCGCATATTCAGTGATCCTTGCAACGGCACGCTTGTCGGAAGCTGCAAGTTTCAGATCATGCATACAGCGGAACTCTTCCGCTTTCTGAATAATGATTGCAGTCAGCTCATCGATCTTGCTTTTGAAAAAGAGCTGTGAACTAAGTTCACTCCCGTTAAAGCTGCGTATCTTGCTAAATATTGCTGCAATTTCCGGAATTACGACACCATGAGGAAACACCTGTAGATCTTTTTTTAAATCAATTCCTTTTATGCCAAATTCTTTTTTGAGATAGGTTTCGTAATAATCCGGCAGCAGCTGAATACCAATCACCTTTGCAGGAACATTCTTTTTGATGACATATCGATAGGTTCGGTTATCCGGTGCATAAGCGATATACTGCATTCCTGCCGATACATTCCCCTGCGGATAACGCCGATCGGAATCGATGGAATCGTACTGTTGTATGATGATGGAGTCCTCTGCCGGCACGGAATATTCAAAATCCCTGATATATGAATGTTCCGCAATGCATATACTCGCATAGGAATCGAGCTGATATACGGCAGTGTATCCTTTGCCGTAATCGGATGAGAATTGGTATGTATCAAAACACTCGTTCAGCAATGCGCCTTTTTTTGTAAGTGTGCTGCCGGTATGTTCTATAAAACTTTGATAACTGTTGGTCAATTTTGAAGGTTCCTAATATAATCAATTATAAAATTGTACTTCTGCGTTATAGGCATCAAGCACTCTCCAGTGCGTCAAGATTGCGAAATGCCGTTATCGACTGATAAATCTGTGTGAGATAGTTTTTAAAATATTCATCCTTTTCTTCATCAAAATTAGAATAGATTATTTCCCCTTTATTCGTAAGCAAGATAGCTTCTGCTGTTTTAGAATCTTCAAAACAGATATCGTTATCGGTATAGGTAATTACAATTCCATCTTTTTCACAAAAAACTTTACGGCTCATAATAGGCTCCTACAGCCTATATTATACAATAAATAGCCGAATAATGCTATGTGCGGCTTCCGGCTTTAAACTATAAGGATTTTATTTACGCTAAAATATTAACCTTAATATGATTTATCGCAGCTCTTTACTCATCTACGTCCAATATGATATTGCTATTAAAAAAAATAAAATTGGAGGAGATAGAGGATATAAAGATGGAAAGTAAGATAACGAAGCACTTAATTAACAACACTCTTGTTTTTCTTTACTTTTTACATATACTCATTTCTATATAAGGATTTTTTTATGCCTGCAAATGACCTTATGCACCGCATTTACGGAAGCGGATATAAAAAAATAAAAGACTCACCAAACGCTTCTGTGTATGCATACGGCACGCAGAAGAAGGAAACGGCACGGATTATCAGGTATACGCCTTTTTATGGTGTGGACGTTTTGTTTAATGACATTCGGTTGAACACTGCTGAAACGGATGTAGAGCCGGAAGAGGGATTGGAAATAAATTATTGCAAGTATGGAGCTTTCAGCTGTACTATGCAAGACGGTACTAGCGTACATCTATCGGCAGGAGATTTTTCAGCTCATTCCTTGCAAAACACACATAAAAAATCGGCATTTCCTATCGGCTGTTATCAGGGAATTACCGTTTTAATTGCACCGTCTTTTTCCGCGCAAAAAAATCTTGCACCGTATTTTCCGCATATCGATTACACGAACGTTTTACAAAAACTCTATACGGAAGATACGCCGTTCTTATTAAAACACTCGGCATTTATGCAAAACAGTTTTGCAGGGCTTTACACCGTACCTGACAATATGATGCTGCCGTACTTAAAAATCAAAATGGCGGAATTACTGTCATATCTCGGTACACAAAATAACAACACTCCTCAACAAAGAGAATTTTTTAATAAAACAAATTGCAGTATTGTAAAATCAATCCATCGCTTTATGGAAGCACATCCCGATATTCATCTTACCCACGATGAACTTGCCGAAAAATTCGGTATTGCAAAAACCACAATGAAGCGGTGTTATAAAACGCTTTACGGAACAACCATCTATGCCGATTTAAAACACTTGCGCTTTACAAAGGCGGCTGAAGCCTTGCGTGATAGTCCGGCAACGATAACAGACATTGCTTTCCGCTGCGGGTATGCAAGTACGGCAAAGTTTTCCGATGCTTTCAAAAAAATATACCATCTTTCTCCGAGCGAATACCGTAAAATGTGCGTCCGAATGGGTAAAGACGGTCTGAACGGTAAAGACATTTAAGTTTGTTACTGCTAACATGCTTCCTACTCGAAAAGAGCTTTGGAGGTATTATGATGGATATATCAAAAAGATTAACGGTAAAAGATTTGGCAACCATAGGAATTTTTTCCGCCTTGATGATAGTTGTCTTTATTGCATTTTCCATAGTCACGGGCGCATCGCTTTTTTTTAATATGATATTTAATGCCGTGTTTACCGCATTGATTTTAGCACCTTTTTTTGTCTACATGACAATGAAGGTAGGAAAACCCGGCGTTGCTTTTATTTACAATTCGCTCCATGCAGCTATGGCTGGTGTGTTTATGGGTCCCTTTATGATTCCGTGGTTTTTGGCCGGAGGACTATTGGCGGAAGCAAGCATGATCGGCAAAGACAGTTATCGAAACATAAAACGGATAACGGCGGCATGGATTATTACTTCGCTTACGCGAGCTGCTCACGGAATGAGTGAAATTTGGTTTTTCAAAGATGCCTTTATCAAAACGGGCGTGTCTCCCGAACAGGTCGCCGTTCAAACAAAGTATTACACTTCCCTGCAATGGATTTTGATTTCACTTATCGCCACCATTATTGCTGCACTTATCGGCTGTTGGCTGGGAAACAAGCTGATGTCAAAACACTTTAAAAAAGCAGGAGTATTATAAAATCCCCGTTGCAGGTTTTGCCGTACAAAAAACAGAAATGGTAAAGAGTATGGACTTCCGCACAAAATTGATTGTATTGTCAGGCACGGTATTCCTATCCGCAACAGTGTCGAAAAATACCGTGTTCTGCATGCTGATAAGTTTCCTGCTGCTTTATATCGCTTTTCAAAAAGAGTGGAAAACGGCTATCCGCTGTAGTCTCCTTTTAAGTCTTGTGTTTGTGCTGCGCCTTTATTCGTGCGGAGGATTTAATACCCCGACGCTTTGCGTCGTAACAAAGGGTATTAAAGCCGACTGCAACCACCTTATGAGAACAACATACCTCGACGCTTGCGTCGGGGTTGTTGATTCAAAAGGCAATGGACTCGGCATACTTATCCCTGAGATGTTTCTTTTTATCATTACCAGAATGACGGCGGTTTTTATGTCTGCTCTTCCGATTGTAAAAACACAACCCGGAGAATTGCGGGCAATTTTTAAAAAATTGAATGTTCACCGAAACTTTCATCTGCCGCTCATTTTTATGCTGAGGTTTTTTCCTACCGTAAAATATGAGTTCCGCGAAATTATCGAATCCTTACGCTTGCGCGGTATTTGTTCGTGGAAAAAACCGCTGACCGCTGTGGAATATCTTTTTGTGCCGATGATTTTTTCAGCGTCGAAAACTGCCGAAGAACTTGCAGCTGCGGCCGAGGTGCGGGGAATATCAGCGGAAGGAGATCATTCTTCACGGAGGCTTATTCAATTTAAAAAAAGCGATTGGCTTATCTCTATCATTACCGCTCTCTTTTGTGCAATATTGTATTATTGGGAACAGCTGCCAGTATGAGTAAAATCGAATTAAAAAATGTGAGCTACCGCTATATGTCCTCAGCAGATAACGGGCAAGAAAACAGTGTAGACTCCGTTACGCTTACAATCAATGAGGGGGAAGCGGTTGCTTTTATCGGTACTTCAGGCTGCGGGAAAACAACGCTTACGCGGCTTATCAACGGTCTCGCTTTTAGCTTTTTTAACGGCAAAGCGGAAGGCGCTCTTACCATAGACGGTGAAGATATACAAAGCAAAAAAATATACGAAATCGGCAAAAAAGTCGGCTCAGTATTTCAAAATCCGAAAAGTCAATTTTTCGCTTCGCTGGTAGAAGATGAAATTGCCTTTGCACTGGAAAATTTCGGTGTGGAACGGGCGGAGATTGAAAAACGAATAAACATGGCTTTAACTGCCGTCAACGGGGAACACCTGCGGGGGAAAAATGTTTTTTGCCTTTCAAGCGGGGAACGGCAAAAACTTGCAGCCGCTTCGATATATGCTTTTAACCCGCCGGTTTATGTGTTTGATGAGCCTTCGGCAAACCTCGATATGCAGAGCATTGAAGCCTTAAAACAAATTATGCTTGATTTAAAACAAACCGAAAAAACGCTCATTGTTTCCGAACATCGGTTGTATTATCTGAAAGACATTATTGATGTGTATTATCTTATGCAAAACGGACGGCTTACTGCGCGATTCACAAAAGATGAATTCTTTGCATTGCCGCGACACGTTTTATGTGAATACGGCTTACGCGCAATTCACTTAGATAGCATACCTGTACAGAGATCGCCGTTTATCGATTCGGTTTCGTCTGCCGGAGTAAAACAATTCACAGAAAATCGGCAGAATACTGAACCTGTGCAAAATACGCTTTCGGTTGTTAATCTTTCTTTCGGTTACGGTAAAACTTGTTTATTTCATAATTTGAATTATACATTTACAAGCGGACAAGTGTACGGAATTATCGGTATGAACGGCACCGGTAAAACAACTTTTGCAAAAATACTGTGCGGGCTTGTAAGGCAAAAAAAAGGGTCGGTTATCTTTAACGCAAAAAAACTGCGCGCGGTAAAACGGAAACACTTGATATATTATCTTGCGAATAATGCCGATTCAAATCTTTTCGGAGTGTCCGCCATTGAAGAACTGAAATTGAATGCGCCGTTTGCAGAGCTGCACGCAGTACAAGCTCTTTTGGAGAAATACCGGCTGCTTGAAAAAGCGGAGGCGCACCCTTTCAGTTTATCCGGCGGACAAAAACAGCGGCTCACCCTTGCAGCAGCCGAAATGCTGGATCGGGAAGTTTTCATTTTGGATGAACCGACAAGCGGCCTCGATGCAGCCAATATGCGGATTATTGCCAAGCGGACAGCGCAGCTCAAGCAACGGGGTAAAATAGTCATCATCATCTCCCATGATTATGAATTTTTACTGGCAAGCTGCGATACCATCCTTGCCATGAACAAAACCGGCTTTACTGCTTTGTGCCCTAAACACGACAAAGAGAAAATACTTGAACGGATGCGAGGAGAAACTGCCGCAAACTAAGGGCATAGCCTTCTAAATACGCCTCCCTCTATTTTTGCATATCCTTTAATGCGCACATAAAACTTTTCCCTCTCTTTTTACCAAAGATTGTAAAGAAAAATAGCCACTTGACGTATAGGATTAGAGTATGCTAACTTATAGTAAACAGTGTTATCTTAAATTGAGGTGAATATTTAGTGAGAAATAAAGACTCTACGATTAAAAAAATATTACAAAGTGCAACGCATGAGTTTACAGAACATGGATTTGAACAAGCTTCTGTGCGTACCATCGCTAAAAATGCAGGAGTTACATCGGGAGCAATATATAAGCACTTTAAATCGAAAGAAGATATTTTTAAGGCTATCGTATGTCCGATATTAGATCACTTGTATAAAAGGAATAGAGAATTAACAAATCAGGCTATCGAAGAAATCAAGTTGAATGGATTGGAATGTTTTGAGAAAAAATCTAATAAAAGTAATGAAGAATTGTTAGGATTTATTTGTAAAAATGCTCATGTATTTAATTTGCTCTTTAACTGCTCTCAAGGTACGGAGTTTGAGTCAATTCGCCACGATTTAGTGAACCTTGAAGTGCAGGGCGCAAAGAAACTGATTGCAGTCCTCAAAGAAAAAAATATTGCGGTAAATGATTTAAAGGATGATGAGCTGCATATACTCTATACTATGGCATGTACTCCGCTGTTTGAGATAATTACGCACCAATATCCTTATGAAAAGGCATTAAACTTTATTGATATGATGGAATCTGCAATGAACTTCGGATGGGGGAGAATTATAAAATGAAACCGTAAAAATAATACCGTAAAAATAATATAGAAAAGATATTGAAATCGGTAATCCCGATTTACTGCATTTTAGACAAATCGATCATATCAGATTTTTACCAAAAAAATGGGGGTATTCAAATGAGTGAAACAAAATTAAAAACGAAAGACTTAGTAAACATTGGAATTTTTTCGGTGATTTATATGGTGCTATCGATTGTAGTTATGACGACTGCAATTTTATCACCGATACTTTGGTTACTGTGGCCGGCAATAACAGGGATAGTATGTAATTTTATTTATATGTTATTAGTATCAAAAGTACCAAAACAGGGTACCGCATTTCTTTTAATAGCCATTACCGGCATTATTTATTTTGCGACAGGTGAATGCACTTGGACAATTGCCATAACTTGTATTGCTGCCGGAATTTTAGCGGAAATTATAAGAAAGATTTTTGGGTATAACAACCCTAAAGGTGAAATAATATCTTCCGGAATAATTTGTATAGGACTTATCGGTTCCCCTTTACCAATGTGGTTATTTCAAGAGACTTATATGAAGTCTATTATTGAAATGGGAATGAATCCCTGCTATGTTAATAAAATGCAAACATTAATTTCAGTTCCAACACTTATTGGAGTAATAGTTACTGCATTTATGGGTGGAGCAATTGGAGCTTATATCGGTAAGTCCATATTCAAAAAGCGTTTTGAAAAGGCTGGAATTATATAAATGGAAGGTATTGTAAAAGGTATTATAAAATTAAACCCCTTAACCGAAATTATACTTTTAATTTCGGTGAGTATTGTTATTTTTACTAATATTAGTTTGAAAATAGATATTTTTATTCTCGTGATAATTGCTATTATAGCCGCCTGTGTGGGATTAATAAGCACATCACTAAAAGCTTTGTCGATATTTACATTATTGCAAGGCATAAAATATTCTATTTTTCCGATTTTGCCGGATATTATTTCAGCATATTTTGGATTATTCGTGATTCATATGCCAAAGCTAATCCCGATTTTTTTAGTTGGTCAGATTCTTGTAAGAACTAATTCAATACGAAGTATTATGTATGCTTTGAAAAGGATACACTTGCCGGAAAGTTTAATCATACCTTTGGCAATAAGTATCAGGTATTTTCCTTCTTTAAGAGAAGAACGAACATTGATTTCAGATGCAATAAAAATTCGAGGAGTAACCGGATTCAAAAAAATAAAATTAGGGGTAATGCCGTTGATTGTTACAGCTTCCAATACGGCAGATGAATTAGCGCAAGCAATTACTGTGAGGGGTATAGAAAATCCTGCAAGAAAAACATTTGTTGATAATGCAAGATGTAGTATTTGGGATGGTGCGGTTATCGTATTATGTCTTTTAATGTTCTTTAACGCAAGGTTTAAACTATTTTTATAGAGGGCATCTATGATTAGTATACAGGAGGTTTCATACTTCTATAATAGAAGTAAAGAGGAACAAATAAAAAAAATTTCTATGGAAATTGATAAAGGGGAAATTATCCTATTATGCGGAAAGAGCGGCAGCGGAAAGACAACGGTAACAAAATTGGTTAATGGGTTGATTCCTCATTTTTTAGAGGGGAGTTTATCCGGCGATATTTATATAAATGGAAAAAACACAAGCCAAATGAAGATTTATGAAATCTCGGAACAGGTGGGCTCTGTTTTTCAAAATCCTAAAACGCAATTTTTTAATTTGGATTCAGATAGTGAATTAATCTTTGGGTTAGAAAATAAGGGAGAACCCCCTGAGGAAATAAAAAAACGGGTTTCAAAAGCAGTTTACGATTTAGGGATTGAAAAGTTACTAAATAGAAATGTCTTTAAAATGTCAGGAGGAGAAAAGCAACTATTAGCTATTGCATCCGTATATGCTATGAATCCTGAAATTTATGTGTTTGATGAACCTTCTGCCAATATTGATGAGAATGGAATTGAAAAAATCAGAGAAGTTTTTATTAAACTTAAAAGGCAAGGAAAAACAATTATTATATCCGAGCATAGATTATATTATTTGACGGATTTACTGGATAGAGCAATTTATTTACAGGATGGAGAAATTAAATATACTTTTTCAAATTCAGAACTTATTTCATTGAATGATGAATTGAGAAGAAAAATGGGACTAAGAACTTTTGTAAAAATGAACAATGAAGATTTTATTTCCCCTGTTGAGTATTCAGATACTGATGATTTTACCGTTTCAAATTTAAAATATGGTTATTCAAAAAAAAGCGTTTTGAAAAGTGTAAATATATCTGCCGGTAAGGGGGATATTATTGCAGTTACAGGGGAAAATGGACAAGGTAAGACAACTTTAATGAAAATCTTATGCGGGCTGTTAAAAGAACAAGAAGGCTCTGTAAAATATAAAGGTAAACTTTTTAAATATAAATCAAGAAGAAAACTTTGCTATATGGTTATGCAAGATGTAATACATCAACTATTTTCTGAAAGTGTAATCGAGGAGTTTGAGCTATCAGACTCAAAAACAAAAACAGAAGAAGTGGAAGAAATCCTTACAAAACTTGAACTAATCAAATTTAAAGACAAACATCCATTATGCTTATCCGGCGGACAAATGCAGAGATTGGCTGTTGCAGTTGGGATATTAATGAATAGAGAAATCATTATTTTTGACGAACCGACAAGTGGACTTGACTATTTAAATATGCTGGAAATAAGCGAAATTATAAAAAAATTCTCAAAAGGCAAAATAGTATTTATTGTAACACATGATACAGAGTTGATTGATAATACCTGCAATAAATTATTGGAGATTTCCGATGGGAAAGTAAATAAATTTTATGAAAGAAGGTAAAAAACGAAGGTACTTCGTTTTTTAGAAGTTTATAATAAAGCGGAGGGATTTCCCATGTCCGGTACTGAACAGACAATAATAGATAAAGCCTATAGCGGGTATGTGTTTTCGAGTAAAACAACACAGGCAGAACAAACCGTGTATACGTTTGATAATAAAACTGGTACTGGTCAAATGTGTTGTTATACGCTCTGTGACGGAATACAGCTTTCGTACAATACGCTGTATCTGGAATCTGCGTATCAAAAGATAGCGCCGCGTAAGGGAATTTTACAAATAGATCATTGTTTAGACGGCTGTTATGAATTCAAATTAAAAAATAATGAATGGGCATTTTTCGGTAAAGGTGATTTAAGTATCGTAGATTTAGGCGTTGTTCCGTTCGAATATTCACGCCTTCCGATGAAAAAATATATCGGCCTTTCTTTTTTTATCGACATTGCACGAGCACAAAAGAGTATTACCGATATGTTTTCTTTTATGAATATTAATGTAGCGCAAATCAAAGATGTCTTATGCAAAAAAGAAAGTCCTGCACTGATTATAAAATCACACCATGAAATATATCATATCATGCATGAACTTTATACGGTTGATGAAAAAATCCGCATCCCTTATTCGCTGCTGAAAGTGCTCGAATTGCTGCTGCTTTTAAGCGTTATTACGGAACGTGATACAAGAAAATTGCCATCCTTTTCAAAACACATTTACGAAGCGGCTCAAAGCTGTTATGCCGCAATAACTGAAAACCCTTTTGACAATCCTTCGATACGGCAACTGGCACAAAAACACGGGCTTTCAGAATCAAGCTTGAAAAGATGCTTTACGGCAATGACGGGGATTTCAATCGGGCAGTTTATAAAAAGGAATCGTTTGGAAGCGGCCGCTGCATTATTGTGTAATGCAACCGGTATGAGCATCGGCGAAGTTGCTGAAAAAGCCGGCTACTGGAATCAGAGTAAATTTTCTTCAGCTTTTAAGACCTACTTTGGCGAGACTCCCGGACACTATAAAAGGAAATTTCTAAAAAACAATTTGAACCGATTGGAGTAAAAAAAGAACCGATAAGTGCTATCTCGTTCTGTTCTTTTTCAGTATTGTAAACCTGTATTCACATTCAATAGAGCTTGGAGGTTTATAATATGATAAAGGATAAAATGACCATTAAAGATATTGTAACGGCAGCGATTATGATGGCGCTGTTCTACGGCTTATCGTTTGTTATCGGTATGAGTACTGTTACATTTCCTATTTTGTATTTATATGGAACAGCAGGTTTGGAAATGTTTTTAGGCGCTGTTTTTTATTTGGTTGCTGCACATAGAATTAATAAGCACGGTTTGTTATTTTTATGGGTTATGATTTATGCCGGTATAACTGCGGCTATGGGCTATGCCTTTATGGTGCCTTATTTTATTGCGGTTGCCGTTATTTCGGAAGCAACGATGATCGGTAAAGATACATACAGAAATCCCGTAAGAAATATCATCGGGTGGAGTACCTACGGCATCGGTATGTTCCTCGGTATCGGTGTTCCGTGTTGGATTGCATGGGAAAGTTATAAACAACAGGCATTGGAAAGCGGTTTTGCCGATGCAACGGTTAAGCTGCAATATGATATGGTTTCATCCCCGCTTTTAATTCTTATCGGCACCATCATTACTGTTGCGCTTTCCGTTGCAGGTATCCTGTCTGCACAGCGAATACTCAAAAAGCATTTTCAAAAAGCGGGCATCTTGGATTGATAAATCCTTTTTTAAAACCGATACAGGGATGACAATAATGAAGAAAAAATCGGATTCGTTGAGTGGTTTTACCTGTTTAGTGCTGACGGCTCTTTCCTGTATTGTCTCTGTTTTTACACGGAATTATTATACCCATGCCTTGTTTATGGTATGGCTTTCGATTGTATTATCTTACTTCGGCTTTTTAAAACAGGGTATGCTCTATTTAATGTTGTATGTATTTACAACGGTTTGGCTGACTCAGGCTGTGCCGAAAGACATAATGATTATCTCACCCATGCTGCTCAGTATGATGTACACCTTCATTCTTCCGGTTAGTGCGGCGTATCTCACCTTTCATATACCGTCCGGTAAATTAATTGCAGTGTTTCAAAAAATGCGTATACCTAAGAATATACTGTTAGTGCTTATTATCATTGTACGCTTTATTCCGACTATTTCAAACGAAGTAAGAGGTATTAAAGAAGCAATGAAGGTAAGAGGCTTTATCGGTTCTGCCCGTATGGTGCTGCTGCATCCGTTCCGCACTATGGAATACGCCGTTGTCCCGCTCATTTTTCGTTCTATAAAAATAGGAGACGAACTTGCAGCGGCAGCGATTGTGCGCGGTATTGAAAATCCTGCAAACAAACAAAGCTACTATGAAACACAACTCGGTAAAACAGACATCGTTCTTTTGACCGGCTCTTTGTGTCTTTCCGTATTATGTGTTGTAATGTAAATGTTATGAAAGAAAAAATCAGATTGAAAGATGTTTCTTTTTCCTACCGTAACGGAAAAAAACAGTTGGAAGCGGTTAATCTTTCCGTTTCCTGCGGTGAATGTTGTGTGATTATGGGAGTTTCGGGTTGCGGAAAATCAACATTGACACGGGTAATAAACGGATTAATTCCTGCTTTTTTTGAAGGAACCCTTGAAGGGGAAGTGCTGATTGATGATCACAATATGAAAGATATTCCTTCGTGGGAAAGAGGCAGACTGATAGGAAATGTGTTCCAAGACCCGCGCACTCAGTTTTTTGCAAACGAGGTTGCAGGAGAAATCGCTTTCGGCTGTGAGAATGCGGGACTGCCGCATAAAATCATTATTGAAAAAGTACACACAGCCGCAGATTGTATGCACATCACGGAACTTTTAGAGAACAAGATATATACACTCTCTTATGGGATGCGGCAAAAGGTAGCCGTTTGTTCTGCTAAAGTGTTGGAACCGGATATCTATGTTTTTGATGAACCGTCTGCCAATTTAGACACGCAGTCCACTGCCTTGCTTTCGGATTTGATACGGAATTTAAAAAATGAAGGAAAGACTATTATCATTGCCGAGCACCGGCTGCACTACCTTAACGGCATCGCCGACACCTATGTGTTAATGCAGAACGGTACAATCGTACACAGGTATACTTCGCCGGAAATACTGAATCTTTCAGCGGATGCTTTACATAGTATAGGCTTGCGTTCTTTAGTACTTGAATCGTTTAAAAGCGGCGGACACGATGAAGATCACAGTAATACCTGCCGGAAGAAAAACGCCAATATAAATGAACAGCCCTATTTAGTACCCGGTTCTTACATCTCTACAGGCAGCAGTTTTGCGGTGCAGCATCTGAGCAAGATGTATGGAAAAACGGCATTGCTAAAAGATATTTCATTTCAATATACAGCAAATGAAATTATTGCATTGACCGGTGAAAACGGTACGGGTAAAAGTACTGTAGGAAAAATTCTTGCAGGACTTGTAAAAGAAAATTCCGGTTACGTTTTGTTACGTGATACAGCATATAGACCCAAGCAACGTATCGGGAAAATATGGTATATTCCGCAAGATTTGGATTCGCAACTATTCGGAGAAAACCTTATTGATGAATTAACGGTAGGTTTGAAAAAAAATGATGCACTGATGCAAAGAGCCGAAAGCATACTCGCAAAGCTCGATCTCTTAGCATTAAAAGAGCTGCATCCTGCTGTCTTATCGGGCGGGCAAAAACAGCGGCTGGTATTAGGCGTCGCCCTTATACGGAGTATCCCGATGATTATTTTAGACGAACCAACCAGCGGCTTGGATTTTATCAATATGCAAAGAATAAGCCGCCTGATTCGCGAACAGCAAAAAACCGGAACAAAATTTTTAATCATCTCACATGATTGGGAATTCATTCTGCATTCATGCGACCGAATCCTCAAACTGGAAAACGGAAGCATTACAGAAGATTATTGGATGGTATAATTCGTGAGTTAACCTTTAAGCAGATAGATAATAGACCTGTTCGATAACTTCGTTGATTTATTTCAAGCAGTCTACGTAGTTGAGTTTTTTAAGATCGCCTATCGTTTTGCCATATGGCCGCTAAACGCCTCCGCTCTCATTTCCGAATAGCCGCCCGATATTGCGCAGGGGAATGATGATATACTTTTCGAAATGCAATGGAAAATTTACCGGCGCTCGCATAGCCGAGATGTGCAGCGATAACACCGATTGACAATGCCGGTTTTGATAAAAGCAGACACGCATAGTGCATTCGTGCTCTTAAGATATAGTCGCGCGGAGAAAGACCATAGCGGAGCTGAAAAGTCCGGCGGAATTTTGTATGCCCCATAGCTGCTATGCTGCACAATTCTTCCGAACTTGGAGGATTTAAAATAGAGCGTTCAATAGTAAGCCTTGCCCGCTCCAAGGCTTTTTGCTCAACGGGAGAAAGACAATTCTTCATCCGATTTAAAGAAGCGTTCGCCTGTTGTTTTTGCCGCTGAGCATTTCCTGCGGCAACAGAGAGTAATTCGCCTACCTTACTTTCATAGTAGAGCCGTGACGTTTCTCCTGATAGTATCTTATCTTTGATCTGCAAGAAAATCCTCCCGATTTCCGGTGTGTTATAATCGAATTCACGCCAAGAAAACAAAGCGGCATAATCCAAACCGTCGGAAGCATACCGGCTTTGCAGGAAAGGAAGAAAATAATCTTCCAGAAGGAGTACTGATATATAGCGGAGCGGAATACCTGCCCGATAGAGCACCCGCCCTTTTGAGGGACTATTCAGATAAAGATGTATCCCTTCTTGAATTTCGGCAGCACGCTTTCCGTTTTGAATGAGCTGAACCTCCCCTGACTCCAAATAATACATTTTTATCATTTTATGTTCGATTTGGTATCGGCGTTCCATATCGTGATAAGGAATCCAATCGCTGACAGAAAGAAATATACCGTCAGTCGGCTGCACCTGATAAAGGCTTCCTTGTCCTGCCTTTGCCGGAGGATAGTATGTCCGGATATTTCCGTATTTTTTTTCTTTCACTTCATTAAAATGATAATCCGTCATATAAAAAGAGGCATCTCCTAAAGTATGAAATGCCTGCTGCCGATTTTCCGCCGTCACGAATCAGATTCCTCACTTCCAGATAGGGTATCTTTAAAAAACTGGGGCATTTAAAGGCGTCCGATAATATCCCTGAACATCTTTTTTTATGTCCTTAAACGCCGTGCAGACGACGATGTTAAAGAGATAAATTACTATATAACAGTGATTTACCGTATATCTAAAAACCTTGCAAGCTTTTTAGACCGCTTTGACAGCGCCTCACAAGATATCTATAGTAGCTTCTGCCCGTTAACTGTGTCTAACTGATAAGAATATAGCACATTTTAGGTATAATTCCAACGGGTACAATGGGAAGGGCAAACGCATCAGCGGCTTTGAAATATTCCCCCGCAGAATAATAAGGCTGTTCAACCAGAGTTTCGCCGCTTTGCGGCTCAAATGGTTGCCCTGCCTCATTATTCTGCGGAAGTTGATCTATTTATCTGATGTGTTTGCCCGTGCTTCTGAAAAAATGTGCGAAATTTTATCCAAAATTTCGCACAAAAGGAAATACGAGGAGGAATGATATGCTGACTTTGATGCAAGCAGAGGAAGGTCATCACTATACCATAAAGGGGATTGATGGGAATACCAGATTTATCAGCCGTATTACATCTGTCGGATTGACGAGCGGCGGTAAGTTAAAGGTGATACGGAATAATAAAAGATTGCCGCTCCTCATTTATTCCCGTGATACTATGCTGGCCGTCAATCTTGATGAAGCGGCGAATATTTATGTGGAGGTAAATGAACAATGATACAAAATACCGATGTAGCAGTAAAAGCAAAATCAGCTCCTTTCATTGGATTATTGGGACAGCCGAATACCGGAAAATCCACCGTTTTTAATGCACTGACGGGCGCTCATCAGCATGTGGGAAACTGGCCGGGGAAAACCGTTGAAAGAAAAGAAGGCTATTTCCGCTATAAAGGAAAAAGTTATACCCTTTTAGATTTGCCCGGAACATACAGCCTTTCAGCAAATTCGGAAGAAGAAGTTATTACACGACATAATATAATCGGGAAAGATATTGATATTGTGTTAGCTTTAGTAGACGCTTCGCAATTGGAAAGAAGTATGTTTTTGATTTCCGAAATTGTCGGTATCCGCCAGCCGACGGCAGTGCTGCTGAACATGATGGATATTGCAAAGGCGCAAGGAAGCGAAATTGATGTTAAACAGTTATCAGAGCTGTTAGGGGTACCCGTCTTGCCGATTGTCGCATCCCGCAATGAAGGGATTGACGCTTTATATACACTCCTCGATGAGGGGCATTTTGAGCAGGCGATATTAAAAGAAGACGCGCTGCAACAACAGTATGAAACGAAATTCGGTCATTCATTTTTGGAACTTGAAACACTGTTAGCGCCGTTTCAAACAGGAACGTACAACAGTTTGTGGTTGGCTGCAAAACTGTTAGAAGGCGATAAAGAAATTACAGCGGATATTCAAAGCAAGGCGAATAACAATACGTGGAATAATATTCAAAGCATCGTGCAGGAACAGCACAACGGACTTTTATCGTCGGCAGATTGCAAGTTTAACTGGCTGCATGCAATAACGGAAAAAGTGTTAATAAAGCCTACAGAGAAAGCCTCTCAATTAAATACGTTTGATAAACTCGCAACAAGTCCTTATGTAGGAAAAATACTGGCATTGGGCATTCTCGGGCTGGCAATATTTGCATCATTTAAAATAGGATATGCGCTTATGGGCGCCATGGGAAATGTATGGGGCATTGTGATGGGTTGGGCATATACGGCTATGGCGGCAATATATGCTCCGGCCTTTCTGACGAGTTTTATTTGTGATGCATTGATTACCAGTTTTTTCTACTCATTGATGATGGCATCGTTTGTATTGGGAATGATTATTGTCATGGGCTTAATTGAAGAAATCGGATATATGGCGCGGGTATCCTATGTTTTTGATCACGCGATGCAGCGGCTCGGCTTACACGGAAAAGCAATTATGTCTTTTCTATTGTGTTTCGGCTGTACGATTGCGGGAGTAACGGGAACCCGCGTACTTGATTCCGGAAAGCAACGTTTACTTGCTATTGCCACTTGTTGGGTTTTACCCTGCAGTGCAATGTGGGGTGTTATTTCGTTGCTCGGTTCCACTTTTTTCGGGAGCAATGCGGTATGGGTTATTCTCCTTTTGTGTGCAACAGCTTTTCTGTTTTTGATTGGTACCTCTGTTTTATTTTCCCATTCGCTGAATACGCCTGAGGATCGGACAGGCCTCATTATGGAACTTCCGCCGTATCATGCGCCGAATTTCAAAACTTTTTTACGGCAAAGTTGGACACGCCTTTTTGGTATTTTCAAAAAAGCAGTTGTAGTGATTATGGGTGTTACCGTGGTCTTTTGGCTGTTATCGTATACACCTGACGGTAACATCACCGGCAGCATAATATATAAGGTAGGAAAAATGATTGAACCGTTTACGATGCTGTTTGGGTTGAGCTGGGAATTGTTTATCGCCTTCCTCATTTCCGCTATCGGAAAAGAGAGTTCTTTAGGAGTTATAACAACGCTGTTTGCACAGCATACTGCGATGGGCAATGTGTATAATGCGGCATTTCTCGGTGCCGGATTAGCAACAGGTGATGTAGCGGCGAGTATGTTAGCAAGCATTTCCGCACCTCAGGCGCTCGCATTTATGTTTGCCTTTTTCTTTAATGTGCCCTGTTTTATGACCGTCGCTGCAACGGTAGGCGAAGTACACAGTACGAAATGGACGCTTAGAATTGTATTGTATTATATGATTTCCGCACTGCTCTTAGCCGGAATTGTGTATAGAATTGCACTGCTTTTTTATTCGTGCGGAGGGTTTAATACCCCGACGCTTGCGTCGTAACAAAGGGTATTAAAGCCGACTGCAACCACCTTATAGAACACACAGTGCGAAACATTGAGCACTGTGCCCCGACGCTTGCGTCGGGGTTGTTGATTAAAGAAGTAGGGGCTTTCTTAAAAGAGTTTATTCGTGCAGATTTAATACCCGCCGTTCCTCGGCAGCGCTCTGCGTCGAGGGCGTTGATTTTGAGATTGCCCTGCTAATAGACCAGATACAATAACTATATTGTCAAACAGGTCTACGAGTACAAACATACAAACCGGAAGGAGTTCCATACAATGCTGCAAAACATAATGAATATTCTGAATAGCCCCGGTGTCATTTCTGTAGATATACTTGCTGAAAAGCTCAACTGCGATATGCAAAGCATTACCGCTGCCTTAGCTCTTCTTAAACAGATGGGCTATATTGAAGATATATATGAACAAAGATGTACCAACAACATGTGTTGTGCTAACGGAAAAAGCTGCCACTGCGGAACTTGCGGGAATTGCAGTACCGGCATGAACAAGATCAGCGGTCATATTTATTCAGTCAAGGTAAAGCCCGATTGATACCCGTTGCCGGAAACCGCTATTGCAATACGGGTTGAGAAAACAACCGCTGCTCACACTGATTAACAAGCGGTGCATTATGCCGAGAAAAGTTCTTGACTTAGGCGGCGGTTCAGGAGCGCTCTTCATTGCGATAGGGTATATTTTACGCTCTTCTTTTGACATTATACCCTAAAGGGTGCATATTACATATACAACAACTTCACAGGAGACCATATTTATATGAATAGAATAGCGGAATTCATTAAATCAAGTAGAAAATCCGCCGGTTTGACACAAGAAGATTTTGCGATGAGATCAGGTCTTGGACTTCGTTTTATCCGTGAATTGGAGCAAGGAAAAGAAACCGTACGCATGGATAAAGTGAATGTTGC
>ERZ772960.771-NODE-771-length-26937-cov-5.374749_pt1 | contig 26937 bp, 27 predicted proteins | sample MGYA00580678_ERZ772960 | MGnify/ENA primary metagenome ERZ772960 (study PRJEB29015, sample SAMEA2737930) | human oral metagenome | biome: human oral; feature: human-associated habitat; material: dental | place: China | collected 2059 ... | reverse complement strand
ACGCGATCGGTCTGCAAAGTAACGACACGGCATCCCTGCCGTGCATTGCATGAAGAGAAGTTCCCCGCGCAGGATTTTTTCGCGTCTCCTATAAAAGAAAAACGGCTCGGCCGTTTTTCACCTCCAGACTTAAAAAAATAATTCCGAGCAGTGCGCAGGATTTTTTCGCGTCTCCTATAAAAGAAAAACGGCTCGGCCGTTTTTCAACTCTCGACTTCATCAACCAAATCCGAGCAGTGGTCGTTCGGGGTACATCCCTGTACCCCTCACTACCGTATTTTTGCTCTGCAAAAATACGCGATCGGTCTGCAAAGTAACGACACGGCATCCCTGCCGTGCATTGCATGAAGCGAAGTTCCCCGCGCAACTTGCAACGAGCGCGTTAGCGCGAAGTTCCCCGCGCAGGATTGCGCGCGTCTCCTATCACACAACCATTTCTTGACGCAAACCATACTTTAGCGTTATATACTTTACAAAGAATATGTACGGAGAATAATAAGCAGTGCCAAATCAAACAGCCGATAGAACGATCCTTAAAGAATTAAAAGCGATAACAAAAGATAAGGCAAATTGGCAAACGGCAATCGATGATGTCGCACCAAAACTCGGTAAACACTATTCAGAAGATGTAAAAGCAAAAGCCTTGTGGCTCCTCGGTGAAATGGGATTATATTATCCTTCTCTCATACAACCGCATATTAAACAAATAGCCGACTATCTGAAGGACGACAATCCGAAACTGAGAGCGCGATCGGTAAACGCATTGGGACGAATAGGCAGGGCTGACAAAGTTTTAATACTTCCCTATTTTGAAGCATTGATGAACATGCGCTCCGACACGGCGGGAGAGGTACGGCTTGCGTTTGTGTGGGCTTGTGAAAATATTGCAACGAATGCGCCGGAGCTTTTTTGCGGTAAATTGGAAATGTTCTATGAATTGATATCCGACAGAAGTGAACGGGTACGAATCGAGGCGCCTGAAATGTTTCGAGTGATGGGAAAACGGCTGCCGTATTCCGTCGAGCCGTATTTGAAAAAATTGGAACGGTTTGCCGAACATGATTCGCATCCTGTTGTCCGTATTCACACGAGCGGTGCAATCCGCATAACGAAAAGAGCATTGGAGAAAGGTAAAAATGCCGCAAATGAATAAAGGCGGAAAATATATTTTCGGCTCTTTAAAATTCGACAAGCGAAAAGATTATCAAATCTTAAAGATTTCATACAAGGGAAGAAAATACGGCCGGCTTACCTTGAAAGATAACGGAGTTCACCTTTCGTCGTCTTTAATGCAAACGCTGAATATAAAAGCCGGGGACAAATTGTTGGCAATCCGAAGCAGCGATATCGCATTTACATTGGGCGCCAAAGGCGCATTGATACAAAAAGCGCATGAATATACCGGAGAAATCGAAGTTTTTTAAAACGTCATATCGATCACAGAGGATAAAATTCAAATCCCGCTGTTCTGAGCTTATCGCCGATACTGCCGTCAGTTTCGTCAACCGCTACGATATAATACGTCGTGCCGCTCGCCCTCGTTTCCGTCGTCACGGCGGCGGTAAATCCTTTGTCTTTCAGAGCGGCGACAAGCCTGTCGGCATTCGCTTTTTCGCGGAACAAGCCGAGCTGCAATCTGCGAAGCGAAGTTTCACGTCCCTGCCCTTCCGCCGCGCTTTGCCCCTGTGCGACTCCCGTTCGCGTCCCCTGTACGCCGGCCGAGCCTCCCCGCTCGGAAGCGTTTTGTGCGGTCTGCGATTGACCGGCATTTTTTTTCGATTCCGTTTTTTGTACCGCAGCCGCTTCCGTATCTTTTCCAGTACTTGCAATTTTTTCAGTCCCGCTCGAATCGATTTCGGGAAGCGCCGCTTCTTTCCTCGGCAAAAAATACCAAAACGGCGCCGGAAGGATCTGCACGATACCTTTTACGATTCCCGTTTCAAGCGATGCCGGAAATTCTTTTTTCAATGCCGCAGCATAAGATGTGTCCCCCGTAAGATACCATAATGTCAAAAGGACTGCGGGTTTTACGCTTGCCATCGACTTGAGCGATATATATGCTTTCAGCATGACGACGCTTTCATCCAAATCGGCGCTCACATTTGCGCGGCAAAGGTCCGCCCAAAGCGCATAGAGTTTGATCCGCGCCTGAATCGCTTCGTCGTTCGAATTGCGCACCGCCGAATTGAGATAGCGCTCCGCCGCCGCATAATCGCCTGAACTGAGCGCACAGCGCACCGCATCGAGGACAAGCTGTTCCGACGACTTTTTCGGCATGCGGTCGGCATCGCCTGCGCTGATAGCGGCGGCGGCGGCATAAGATGCGCGCGCATCGTCGAAACGCGCAAGCTGTTCCTGAAGCGAGCCGAAAAACGCATAAAGCGCGCGCTTTTCTTTCGGATCGGAAACTTTCGGTAAGTTTTCGGCGATATATGTGATCGACGCGTCGACGTTCGGCTTTGCAGCAGCGGCGTCGGCGACGGCTCGGGCGGTAAGCGGCTGCGCTTCATCCGCCGCAAGAGGTGCAAAAAAAATCAATAATAATAAAACGGCAAACGAAGGGCACCGTCGCTTCATTTATTTTCCGTCATCCGATTTTCAGCCGGCGCTTTTCCGTCTGCGCTTTCGGCATTTTTCAGCGCGTCCTTTGCCGCCTTCGCTTTTATCTTATCGATTTTTTTCGCGGCGATGCTTTTGCCTTTGCCGAACGAAAACGGCAGCGCGACGACGATACCCGCGATAAACGATATGATAATCGTAATAAACACAGGTACTTTGTGAAACGTGTGGAAAATCACGTTGACGTCGCAGACATTTCCGAGATTAAAGCCGGTAAAAATCGCAATCAATACCGCTATCACTATAAAAATTATAAGTCCGATCATAGATCCTCACATGGATAATCGAATTTGAAAATTCGAAACCGAAAATAATTGTACTTTAAAAAGACGGCTTATGCAATTGCAAACGCACGTTTTTGCTTTTTTTTCTACAGTGCGGTATATTTACTGTATGCGCAAATTTCACGTAGTGTCTCCGTACGAACCGGCGGGCGACCAAAAACAGGCGATCGACACGCTCGCCGAAGGTTTTTTACGCGGCGACAAGTACCAGACGCTCAAAGGCGTAACCGGAAGCGGCAAAACTTTTACGATGGCGAAAATCATCGAACGCGTGCAGCGTCCGACGCTCATCATCAGCCACAACAAAACCCTTTCGGCGCAGCTGTATCGTGAGTTTAAAAGTTTTTTTCCCGACAACGCCGTCGAATACTTCGTTTCGTACTACGATTATTATCAGCCGGAAGCATATGTGCCCGCACGGGATTTATATATAGAAAAAGACGCGTCGATAAACGATGAAATCGACCGGATGCGCTTGGCTGCAACGTACAGCCTTATGGAGCGGCGCGACGTCGTCGTCGTTGCAACGGTGTCGTGCATCTACGGCCTCGGTATGCCGGACTTATACAAAGAGATGCGCGTACACATCGAAAAGGGAGAATCGCGCACAACGCATACGATCGCGGAAGAACTCATCGCGCTGCAGTACAAGCGCAACGACGCCGTATTGGAGCGGGGCAATTTCAGAATCCGCGGCGACGTCATGGAAATCTTTCCGGCATACATGGAAACGGACGAAGCGTATAAAATCGAATTCGATTGGGATGAAGTCGCAAAGATAAAGCGCTTCAACGTGATGACGGGAAAGACGATCGAAGATTTGGACGAAACGGTCATCTATCCCGCACGTCACTTTGTCGTGCCGCACGAACTGCTCGTCGCCGCAACCGAGCGTATACAAAAGGAACTGGACATTCGCCTCGCCGAACTTGAAGCGCAAAAAAAACCGCTCGAATACGAACGCCTCAAAACGCGCACGACGTATGATATCGAAATGATGAAAGAGATGGGCTACTGTCCCGGCATCGAAAACTATTCCGCACCGATCACGGGGCGGAAGACGGGAGAGCCTCCTGCGACGCTCCTCCATTATTTTCCCGACGATTTTTTGTGCATGCTCGACGAAGCGCACGTCACCGTCCCGCAGCTCGGCGCGATGTACGAAGGAGATCGGAGCCGAAAACAAAACCTCGTCGATTTCGGTTTCCGCCTGCCGAGCGCGCTCGACAATCGCCCGCTCAAGTTTGCCGAATTTTCCGCAAAGCTCAACCAAGTCATCTACGTGAGCGCAACGCCGCGAAAAGAAGAGGTAAAACAGAGCACGCAAGTCGTCGAACAGCTCATCAGACCCACCGGTCTTCTCGATCCGATCGTCGAAGTGCGGCCGAGCGAAGGCCAGATGGAAGATATCTACAACGAAATCAAAAAGCGCATCGCAAAAAACGAACGCAGCCTCGTTTTGACGCTGACAAAAAAAATGGCCGAAGATTTGACCGACTACCTGCTCGGTCTTTCGCTCAAAGTAAAATACATCCACTCCGAAGTCGAAACCTTCGAGCGCGTCGAATTATTAAAAGGGCTGCGTGCGGGAGAGTTCGACGTGCTCATCGGCATCAACCTTTTGCGCGAAGGGATCGATTTGCCGGAAGTATCGTTTATCGCGATCCTCGATGCCGATAAAATCGGATTTTTGAGATCGGCGACGAGCTTGATCCAAATCATCGGACGGGCGGCGCGCAATGCTGACGGGACGGTCGTCATGTATGCGGACAGGATGAGCGATGCGATGCAGGAAGCGCTGAACGAAACGAAGCACCGGCGGGAAATTCAGGAAGCGTACAACAAAGAACACGGCATTACGCCGAAAACGATCGCAAAAGCGGTCGAAGATATTTTAGTGCATGAAGAAAAAGAAGCCGAAGAAACGGCGGCGGTCGAACTCGCCGTCCTCAAAAAAAGCGCGAACCTCTTTGTGCCTTCTCAGCGCAAAAAGCTTATCGCCGCTCTTAAAAACGAAATGGCGGAAGCCGCCGACCGCCTCGAATACGAAAAGGCCGCCGTCATCCGCGATCAGATACGCGACATCGAAAATCAATACGGCTCGTAGCCTCCGGTTCGCGAAAAACCGACAGCCTTTTGAATCGGCCGTTTTACGAAGTTTACGCTTACGGAACACGGATCGTAAAATATCCGATTCCTTGTCCCGTAAGCGTGCCGGTTTTTTCCGACGCTTTTACTCCTGCTCCAATTTTTGCGAAACGAATTTTCCCCAGATACGGTCTGCGCGCGCGATGTGCATTAAAACCCAGTTTACGATAAACGAATAAAGTTTGAGCGCATCATCCTGCGTACCGCCGTCGAGCCTTCGAATCTGTATTTCGACTTCGCGCACAAACGCATCGTGTGCAACCTTATGCGTGCTCGTCGCGGGATAACCGTATTTCGCCATAAATTTTTCTTCTTCGGTGAAGTGGTAAACGGTGTAATCGGTCAGCGATTTCAATACCTTCGACATCTTCAGTTTATAATCTTCGGGAGATCCCGTCGCAGCGTCATAGAGCTCGTTTGCAATAGCGAGCAGCCGTTTATGCTGAGCGTCTATCTCCGGTATATTCAAAAGATAGGAATCGTCCCACTGAACCTTTGCAACCTTTTCCATACCATACTCCCATTAATTTAAAGACCTTTAAAAACCGTACTCAACGCAAGCAAAGCGCCGCCCGCAAAAGTAAGCCAATAATAACAGCGCCCCTGCTGCAAAAAGCCGAGATTGACACGACCCATCAACATAACGCTGACAAAGCCGACGGCCAGTAAGATGACGGCGATCCACCACGTCGTCGTTTTGGGTGCATTCGTTTTCATATCTATACCTCACAAGATGATTTTCAGCATAAGCTGATTGCTTATCATAACTGCATTTTCAAATCATGTCAAATATGTTTGCATATCAAACATATTCGCTTACGATGTCGCACACGGCGGAAAAATATACCCTGCCGAAAAGGTTCAAGTGATTCAATAAATGATAGAGATTGTACAGATCGCGCCGCTCTTCCCTGCCTTCTTCAAACGCAAATGCTTCATTATACGCATCGTAAAATGCGCGCGGAAACCCGCCGAAAAGCTCGGTCATCGCAATATCCGCTTCCCGGTTTCCGCAATAGCATGCGGGATCGATGAGCATCGCTTTGCCGCGGGAATCGCACATAAGGTTCCCGCTCCACAGGTCGCCGTGCAAAAGCGAAGGAGACGCGGGTTCCGTGATAAAGCGTTCCAAACGGTCGAGCAGTGTAACGATTTTTCCGTTCATCGCCGTATCGAAATACCGAGCGGCTTTTTTAAACTGCGGAGCGAGACGACATTCACGAAAAAAATCGACCCATGAATCGGACGGCACATTTATCTGTTCGGACGCTCCGATAAAATTGTTTTCGATAAAGCCGAATTTTTTACCGGAAGAAAAAGAAGTGCAGTCCGCCCTATGCAGAGCTGCGAGCGAGCAGGCGAAAGTCTCCCAATATGAAGCGTTTTTTTCGCCGGAAACGATATGGTCGAGGAGCAAAAAAGAATAACCGGCTGTCTCTCCGTCGTCCGTACCCGCGCCCAAAACGTGCGGAACGGCGATCGTACCCGTCGATGCGATCGCAAAAAGACCTGCCGCTTCGGCGGTAAAAAAAGCGGCGTTTTCTTTTGCGTTCGCTTTCATAAAAACGCGCTTACCGTTTGAAAGGATGAGCGCGTACGCTTTGTTTATGTCGCCGCCCGAAAGCCGCTCGGTATGCAAAATCGAAATGCCGCGCCCGAAGATATCCGTGAGCGCATGCGCGAGCGACGTATAGCGTAAAAATGCTTCGTCCATACGACAAGTATAGCAAAAATCGATCTTTTTTAATATACAGTACGATTTTTTTATATTTCACTTGACTAAAAACGCTATATCTGGTAGATTAATTGACAATTAAGCGCTATATATAGCGCTTAAATTATAACAATATCAATTTTATATCGATTTCATCGAAAATATCAGGGAAATAAGGGGAATATATGAAAATCATAAAACGAAGCGGCGCGGAAGTTCCGTTCGACCGCTCGAAAATAACGGTTGCGATTTCAAAAGCAAACGAACAGGTACCGGAAACCGAGCGGCTCACGCAAGCTCAAATCGATTCCGTCGCCGACGACATCGAAATCGAATGTGCGAAAAGCGGACACGCGCTCGACGTCGAAACGATTCAGGACCGCGTCGAAAACGGCATTATGAGGTGCGGCGCATACAATGTCGCAAAAACCTATATCACGTACCGCTACCGCCACGCGCTCATGAGAAAAGCGAATACGACGGACGCGCAGATTTTAAGTTTGCTTGATGAAAACAACGAAGAAGTCAAACAGGAAAACTCGAATAAAAATCCGACGGTCGTCAGCGTCCAGCGCGACTATATGGCCGGAGAAGTGAGCAAAGACATTACGAGGCGATTTTTGCTCGACGAAGATATCGCAAAAGCGCACGCCGAAGGCATCATCCACTTTCACGACGCCGACTATTTTGCGCAGCACATGCATAACTGCGATCTCGTCAATCTCGAAGACATGCTGCAAAACGGCACGGTCATCAGCAATACGAAAATCGACCGGCCGCATTCGTTTTCAACCGCGTGCAATATCGCGACGCAGATCATCGCTCAAGTTGCAAGCTGTCAGTACGGCGGCCAGAGCATTTCGCTTGCACACCTCGCGCCCTTTGTAGACGTGAGCCGCAAAAAAATCGAAAAAGAAACGAAAGAGATGATCGCAACGACAAAGCTTTCCGTAACGGATGAACAGTTTTCATACATCGTCGAAAATCGCCTGCGCGATGAAATAAAGCGGGGCGTGCAAACGATCCAATACCAAGTGATTACGCTGATGACGACGAACGGACAGGCGCCCTTCGTCACGGTCTTTATGTATCTGAACGAAGCGAAGAGCGCGCAGGAAAAATCGGACTTGGCGCTCATCATCGAAGAAACGCTCAAACAGCGTTATCAGGGCGTAAAGAACGAAGCGGGCGCATGGATCACGCCCGCCTTTCCGAAACTCATTTACGTGCTCGAAGATGACAACGTCGAGCGCAGTTCGAAATATTATTATCTCACCGAGCTTGCGGCAAAGTGTTCGGCACGGCGTCTCGTGCCCGATTACATTTCCGAAAAAAAGATGCTCGAACTCAAAGAGGGTAACTGCTATCCGTGCATGGGCTGCCGCTCTTTTCTCACGGTTTATCGCGACGAAAACGGCAAGCCGAAATTTTACGGCCGCTTTAATCAAGGAGTTGTTACGTTGAATCTCGTCGACGTCGCCTGCTCTTCGGGCGGCGATACGGAAAAATTTTGGCGCATTATGGACGAGCGGCTTGAACTGTGCTATCGCGCACTCATGATCCGCCACAAGCGCCTTCTCGGAACGAAAAGCGATGCGGCTCCGATCCTGTGGCAAAACGGAGCTATAGCGCGCCTCGCAAAAGGTGAAAAAATCGATAAGCTTTTGTTCAACGGCTATTCGACGATTTCGCTCGGATACGCGGGACTCTGCGAATGTGTGCGCTATATGACAGGAAAATCGCACACCGATCCCGAAGCGACGCCCTTTGCAATGGAAATCATGCACCGCTTAAACGATGCGTGCGCCGAGTGGAAAAAAGAAACGACTATCGCCTTTTCGCTGTACGGCACGCCGCTTGAAAGCACGACGTATAAATTCGCCAAGTGTTTAAAACAGCGCTTCGGCATCATCCCCGGCGTTACCGATAAAAACTATATCACGAACAGCTACCACGTGCACGTCACCGAGCCGATAGACGCGTTTGCAAAGCTGACATTCGAATCGCAGTTCCAAGAGCTTTCTCCCGGAGGTGCGGTCAGCTATGTCGAAGTGCCGAATATGGAAAACAATATGGAAGCGGTTATGGCGCTTTTAAAACACATCTACAACAATATCATGTATGCCGAACTCAATACGAAAAGCGATTTTTGCCAAAGCTGCGGCTTTACCGGCGAAATCCGTATCGCTTCCGATACCGACGGCAAGCTCGTGTGGGAATGCCCCAACTGCGGTAACCGCGATCAGGCGAAGATGAACGTGGCGCGCCGTACCTGCGGCTATATCGGCACGCAGTATTGGAATCAGGGACGCACGCAGGAGATAAAAGAGCGCGTGCTGCACTTGTAATGTACTACGGCGCCATAAAAAAAACGGATGTGGCCGACGGAGAAGGAGTACGCGTTTCGCTCTTCGTCTCCGGCTGCCGCAACTGCTGCAAGGGATGCTTTCAAAAAGAAACGTGGGATTTCCTCTACGGTAAGGAATTTACAAAGGAAACCGAAGATGAAATCCTGCGTGCCCTCGAACCCGATTACATCGCGGGTCTCACCGTGCTCGGAGGAGAGCCCTTCGAAGAAGAAAACCAGCGGGCTATCCTTCCCTTTTTGCGCCGTGTCAAAAAAGCCTTTCCGCACAAAACGATATGGTGCTACACGGGCTACGTGTACGAGGCGGATTTGCTTTCCGGAGGACGGAAACACTGCGAAGCGACGGACGAAATGCTCTCCCTCATCGATGTACTCATCGACGGACCTTTTATCGAAGAAGAGCGGGACATAACGCTCGCGTTCCGAGGCTCACGGAACCAGCGCATCCTGTATTTGAAAAACCGCAGCCGGTAAATTGCCGTCCGCATATTTTTAGGCCGAATGTCGCGTTTTTCAAAATGCGTTGTTTTTACAACGTATTCCTTTTATAAAAAGCGATATAATGTAACAAGATTGAATTATACCGATAAAACAACGTTCGCTTAAAAACGTGCGTTTATCACACGGAAACTTTTACGGAAAAATTATGAAACGGCAAATCATTCATATCGATCGGGAAAAATGCAACGGCTGCGGCGCCTGCGTGACCGCATGCCACGAAGGAGCTATCGCCATGGTAGACGGCAAAGCGCAACTCATCCGCGACGATTACTGCGACGGCATGGGAGACTGTCTCCCCGAATGCCCGACGGGGGCTATCACGTTTGAAGAGCGGGAAGCCGCAGCCTACGATGAAAAAGCGGTTGAAGTTCACAAAGCCGAGCGCGCCGCCCTTCTCGCACGGCAGGAAGAGTGCAGCGGCGAAAGAAGTTTCCATCGTGCGGGAGGCTGTCCCGGATCCGCTTCGCGTACTTTCGATAGAGATGCCGCATCTCCCCTGCATGCGCACCGTCCGACTGCCTGTCCGGGTTCCGCACTCCGATCGTTTAACAGAGAAGGCGCCGACGCTTCGCACTCCCCGTCTTTTCAAGCTATGCCCGTCCCCTCATCACAGCTTCGGCAGTGGCCGGTGCAGATCAAACTCGCCCCGCTCCGCGCTCCGTATTTCGACGGCACACATCTTTTGATCGCGGCGGACTGCACCGCTTACGCATACGGGAATTTTCACAACGATTTTATCAAAGGCAAAACGACGCTCATCGGCTGTCCGAAACTCGACGAAGGCGACTACACGGAAAAGCTTGCTGCGATTATCGGCGAAAACAATATCAAAAGCCTCACCGTCGTCCGCATGGAAGTACCCTGCTGCGGCGGCATCGAAAACGCTGCGGTAAACGCGCTTAAAGCGAGCGGAAAATTTATTCCGTGGCAAGTCGTCACCGTTTCCTGCGACGGCCGTATTTTGGACGAGTGAAGCACTGCGGGTGCAATCGCTGAGCGCTTCGCGCATAATGTCAGCGGGCGCATCGCCTTACGGATCGGTTTTAATTACGTATAAATATACTTTAACATCGTATATTTATACAATCAAATTGCCGGGCGAAAATTACTCCGACCCTCTCAAAACAGGTCGATTTTCCGCACTTTTTTGCAAATTTCGGAAAAAAATTATTAATTTTTACTGCCCGCACCATTGCATAAATATACGGTTTTCTCAGTCTTCCCGCACGCGGTACACGCCCTTCGTTTCGCACACAAAGCGTTCTTCGAGCAAACGAAGGGCGGCTTTTTCCAAGCGTGAAAGAGAGATGCGCTCCGAGCGCGCGATTTCCGAAAGCGTGGCCGATTTTTTTTCGGTAAGCTGCCGAACGATGGCGCCGCGCGCTTCGCGGAGAGAGCCGCGGAAAGGGGACTGCCGCGCGTAGTGCGCGCTTTTTTGCGACGGATTTTGCACGCGCTTTTTAAGCTCGGCTCCGTAATCCATGAGAGCGTAATACCATTCGCGTACATTCGTTTTGTCGAGCGTCCGTTCGACGAGAGGAAGAATTTCCGCATCCGATACTTTTTCGCTTGTGTTTCCGAAAAAGAAAAAAATAAACACGGAGCGGATATTCGTTTCGATAAAGACTTCGGCTTTGTTAAACGCAAAGGCCGCTACGGCGCCCGCCGTATACGGTCCGATCCCGGGAAGAGATTCGAGGAGTTTTCTTTCGCGGGGAAATTTTCCGCCGTAAAAAGCGCACACTTCCCTGCACGCTTCCTGCAAATACTTCGCCCGCCTGTTGTAGCCGAGTCCGTTCCAGTACGCAAGCACATCAGAAAAAGGCGCCGAAGCGAGAGATGACGCATCGGGAAACGCTTCGATCCACGCTTCGTATTTCGGAACGACGCGGAGCGTCTGTGTCTGCTGCAGCATCATTTCCGAAACGAGTATTTTGTACGCATCGCGCGTTTTCCGCCACGGAAAAATCCTCGCGCGCTCTTTATAATTTTTAATAATCGCCGCTCGAAAATCGTCTACCGCGTCTTGAGTTAATGTCATGCGTTTTTCGTCCCGCAGCCGCTCAATCGATTTTTTCGACAAAGCCGCGCGATACCAGCTCTGCAAGGATATCGTCCGCGATCTCTTCAGGAGTTTTACGTTCGGTGTCGATAACGATATCGGCGACTTTTTCGTAGGCGTCGTTGTCGATACCGTAGATTTTTTTATAGCGCTTCGTATCTTCTCTGTCGCGCATCGCGGTAAAATCGGCGATGCTCTGCAAATCGCCTCCTTCGCGTTTGAAGATGCGCCGAGAACGCGCGAGGTCGCTCGCTTTGAGATAGACTTTTATGTCGGCTTTTTCGAGCATCCAAATCGCAAGGCGAGAGCCGAGTACGCAGGATTCTTTTTCAGCGAGTTCCACTTGATGCGTGTCGATATATCTGTCATAGCCGTCGTCGTTTTTCGCGTTTTCGATAACCTGTTCGAGCGTAAGCCCTCTTTCTTCGGCGAGCTGACGGAACGTATAATTGACAAGTTTGATGCCGAGAGAACGTGCAAGAAGAGAACTCACCGTCGTATTGCCGCAGCCGGATTTTCCCGAAACTGCAATGCGGAGTTCCCTGCCGTCTTTAATTTTATACCGTACCATACCTTTCCTTATATTTTCTTTTTGTCGATTATTAATTTATTCGATATTTCGCGCCTGCTCGCGTATGTTTTCGAGGGCGTCTTTTGCGGCGATCACTTGGGCGCTGACGTCGGCGAATTGGCTTTTGCTGCCGATCGTATTGATTTCACGGTTTATCTCCTGACACAAAAAATCGATTTTTTTGCCGGGAGCGGCGTTCGTCAGCATTTCATTTTTAAGCGCTTCGAGATGGCTTTGCAGGCGGACGACTTCTTCGTTTATCGTATACTTTACGATCATGGCGGCCGTTTCGGTCATGATGCGCTGCTCGTCGGCAGCGTCTCCCAAAAGTTCGTTGAATTTTTGCGCAATCTGTTTTTTAAAAAGAGACTCCATTTCGCCCTTGCGCTTTTTAAAAAAATCCGCGGCTTGGAAAAGCGTTTCGAGTTTTTCTTCTATGTCGCAGGCGAGGTTTTCTCCTTCCCGCTTTCGGTCATTGCAAAAGGATTCGAGAGCGTCGGTAAAGACCGGAAAAATCATATTCCGATATTTTTCCATGTCATAGGTCATTTCGGTTTTGAGTACGCCGGGCTGCGAGGCGACGATGGAAAGGATGTCATTCTTTTGCGCACCGACAGCCGATGCAATATCTAAAATCGCACGGGCATAAAACTTCGCGGCGGGAATGTCGGCGGTAACGGTACAGTCGGCGTTCGTTTCTTTTACGCGGATAAAGACATCGACTTTTCCGCGCACGACTTTTTCGGCGATCGCTTCGCGGAAACGCTTTTCGAGTCGATTCAAATACGGCGGGAGATTTATCGTCACGTCCGAAAAACGCGCGTTTACGGATTTTATTTCGACCGAAACGGAAGCGTCTCCGCTATCCGCTTCACTGTAAGCATAACCGGTCATGCTCGTCATAGCGCAGTCCTCATTTTTTTGCCGCATCCTTGCACGCGGCAAAAAGAGCGGTGCCGAGTTTCCAGTTGTCACCCGCGCCCATCGTTACGAAAAGACAGCCGTTCGGAAAATCGGCTGAAAGCGGTTTTGCCAATTCTGAAAGCGCAAAGTCTTTCGCATCGAGCACTTCTTCAAAATAATGAACGTTTCCGTGATGCGCTTTTGTCTTTTCGAAAAGCGTTTTTCCGGTAACGCTCATCCCTTCGGCGCTTTCACGAGCGGAAGCGTATATTTTATGCAGGATCACTTCGTCGGCATCGGAAAAAGCCGAAGCGAATTCTTCGAGGAGAGCTGAAGTGCGCGTATAGGTGTGCGACATAAAATCGACGATGATTTTTCTGCCGCCGTAAAATTCGCGAAAACCTTTGAGCGTCGTTTTGATCGCCGTCGGGTGATGACCGTAATCGTCGATAAAGACGACGGAGTTTTTGCCCGCGAACGCTTTTCCGATGACTTCGCTCCGCCGCTTTCCGCCTCTAAAATTTGCAAGGCCGCGTACGATCCGCTCGCGGTAGAGGTCGGGATCTTTTCCGTCGCTTTTAATAATTTCCCGCACCAGGGCGGAAGCCGCACACGCGTCGAGCACTTCGTGTTTTCCGGGAACGTAAAGAGAAGCCTCTCCCAAAAAGCCGATCGAAAAATGCTGCGCTTCGTTTTCGGTTTTACCGATCGTCAAGCGGTAATCGCCCTGCGCCTTTTCCCCGTAAGGGATCATTTCGATATCGCCCCGCTTTTCGTGCGCCGCTTCCGCAGCTTCTACGGCGCCCCTGTCGTCCGCGCAGTAGATGAGCGCGCCGCCTTCGGGCAGCTTGCAGATAAAATCGATAAAGGCGTTTTTGATGTCTTCATAAGTCGGATAATAATCCTGATGATCGCTTTCGACGCTCGTCAAAATTATCTTTTGAGGATGGAAGGACATAAAGTGGCGCCGGTATTCGCAGGTTTCCGCAACAAAATAATTGCGAGATTTTTTTATGTCGTAGTTTTCGCTCGTCATCGTACAGCTTCCGCCGAAAGAGGCGATGGCGGAGCCCGCAAGCACTTGCACGGGGATATCCGTTTCTTCGAAAATCGTTCCGACGATTCCGGTCGTACTCGTTTTACCGTGGACGCCCGAAACGGCGGCGCTGTAAGACTGCGCGGAAACTGCTCCGAGCGCTTCGGTGTATAAAAGACAGGGTATGCCGCGCGAGCGAGCTTCGATCAAGTCGGGATTTTTTTCGGGATCGTACGCCGACGAATAGATGACGTAATCGATATCGCCTATGATGTTTTTTTCAGAAAACGCTTGGGCGCGTATGCCGAGCTTTTCGAGAACGGCGTCGGTGTAAAACCTTTCCGTAACATCGCTTCCGGTTATAACGGCGCCGCGTTTTTTGAGGATTTCGACGAGGGCCGCCATACCGGTGCCTTTGATGCCGACGAAGTGAACGCGAACGCCGGTAAAATCTTTCGGAAGAAAAATCGATGACATGGCGCTATTTTAGCACAAGCGCAAAAAACGCACAATGCGGAGAAAATGCGAAGATGCGAATAGAATAAAATATATATACAATAACGCTTGCCCCTCAACGCAAAATCTTCATATCCATACATGAACATTATAGATAGTTTTTTATGTCTTATTTTATATTATTTCTTATATCTTTTATTAAGTTTGACAAAGGACGAACATAATCTTTTGTTCCTTCATTTTTTGAATACTTTATATATGCTTGACTGTCATCTAAAAGATAAAATCTTTGTCGTTGACTACCAAGCGTAACAATTTTGTCGTCAGATAAGTCATTATCTAAGGTAATCAAATGCCATATTTCTTTTATTTTCTTTTTAGACAAAATATCAGTGCTTAATGAAATTTGCTTCCACCGTTCTCGCAATGTCCTTTTACAGCTAATCCCTATAGTCCAGCCGTCCTTACATTTAAACCATTTATCGACTTCAAAATCAAAATCCAAATGTTCAGGTCCTTCTGAAGACTTAAATTTATAAAAATCAAACAAAAAACTTGTTACATCCTCTAATGACTTCCCTCCGCGAGATTTTCTTTTTTGCCCTAATCTCCTTTCAAATTCCTGAACAAAAGCTGTCATAATAATACTATCGTCTACGCTGTCATGCTCAATTTCAAGCAAATTAATCTTATCAATCAAATTACAAAAAGTTTCAACGACCTCTTTTCTTTCAATATCAAGACAGCCTTTTATACCCAAATCATCCCATACTGAAATAATTAATCCAACTTTTTTCTCTCCTTGTTTTTTTAGCAAAGACGACGCTATTGCTTGAGAAAATTCTTTATCATCAGACGGGATATTCTCCAAAGATCTATTAATTGGGCTTATGACATATTTAATAGTCATACAAAAAACGATCAAATCATCCGTCGTTTTAAGTTCTTCCTGTATTTTCGATATAAAATTTTCATACAACAAATACCTCTTTGAATTTTGCGAAGAAAAAGACTTTATTTGTTCAAAACAATAGGAGGTCGCCATCAAAACTTTATCATCATTTGCCAACGTTGAAGTTTTAAGAAGATTCTCTATATATTCGGCAATTTTTACTAACTCTTTTTCTTTGTTTTTACCAATTCCTCCATATTTGTCCGTATCTATTAAATAACGGGCAAACCAATAAATATTTCTAAAAGGAGATTTCTGAATTTTTTCATCAAAGGTAATCAGTATGTTATCATTTAACATTTCTCCAGTCTTCTCCTTCAATACGAGCTTTAGCCATACGGCAATATAATTCCGATTTTTCGATTAAAATAAATTTTCGAGTAAATTTTTTTGCACAAACACCGGTAGTTCCTGAACCTCCAAAAGGGTCTAATATTATTTGTGCATCAATACTTGAAATTATCCTATCAATAAGAGCCTCAGGGAAAGGAGCAGGATGAGGGTTTTTCATCTCTTGCGTTATTTCCCATACATCGGTAAATTTATTTGCTCCCTTTGCTAATTTAAATTTTTTATTACAGATCATATATATCTGTTCTGTTGTGGGCAGAAAATACCCTTGATTAAAATTGATTGCTCCACTTCTTTTCCATGTAATTATTTGTCTAAGAGGAAAGTCTTTCACAATAATGCTTCTATCTTGGAGCAATCCGGCTTGAACGCGATTTTTATTATTGTAAAAAATTACTCCATCATCTTTTATTAGCCGATACATTTCAGAAATACATTCTTTTTGCCAATTAATATATTCATCATATGGCATATTGTCGTCATAATCTTTATATCCGTCTTTTATTGCCGCATTAACCCACTTTCCTGTACGAGTGTTTTTTTTGAAACCATTACCGGTACTATTAAGTAAATTATACGGAGGAGAAGTAATAATGGCATCTATAGATTTAGCAGGTAATTTTTTCATTATTTCTAAGCAGTCACCATTAATAATGGTATCAAGAATCGCAGTAAGATTCAAATTATTAATACTATACAGTATATCCATATCTCATCCCACCTCGAGTAAATATTTCTTTAAATGTTGATTTATTTATATCATTTTTCCGGATTTTTGACTATTAGTAATTATCAGTATGCACGGAAATTAGATTTTGAAAAATTATATATTATTGGTAAATAGCTTTTATATAAACAGTATCTTATAATGAGCTGTATGACAATTTAATTGCGCTTACGCCTGTACGTTGAGCTGCAAATACACTTGATCCGCCAAACCGAAACCGGCGTTTTTTGTAAGCTGTGTCGCGTATTCGTCGTACATCATGTCTTCGTACATTTGCGAAGCGAAGCTGTCGCCGCCGAAAAGAGAGGTTTTCGTAACGGTGCTGCGCATCGACGACACCATGATTTTGACGATGTAGGATTCGAGTTCGAGCGATTTTTCGTAGAGTTTGCTCGTCCTGTCGATCGTCGCGCTTTTTGCGTGAACACCCGCGCCGTTTGCCGCAGCTCCTACGGGAAGCGCTTTTTTGTCGCTTTCGTTCGTAAACGTATTTGCAAAGCCCGAAGCGAAATCTCCGTTCAACCGCCCGTCTTCGACAACCCGTTCGGATGCGACGGATGCACTTTGAAAAGAAGCGGATGAGCGTATGCGTTTTACCAAATCGGAAAAAGAAGCGCCCTCGCCCGCTTCCCGCGCTTTTTGCATCGTTTCCGTTCCGTTCAATAACGACGAGTTGACGCTGCTTATCTTCATCCTTCTTCTCCCGTAAAACTTTTGCAGAAAACTTCAAGTGACGCGGTTTAGCGCTTTAAGCTCACCGCAGTACCGAGCATGGTGTCGGACGTTTGGATCGCTTTGCTGTTAAACTCGTACGCTCTCTGCGCGACGATCATCGCGACCATTTCATTGACGACGGATACGTTGCTCATTTCGAGGAATTTGTGTTCGAGTTTTCCCATACCCTCGAAGCCCGGGCGGCTTGCGATCGGGGCGCCCGACGCGTTCGACACTTTAAAGAGGTTGTCGCCGTCGGCTTCAAGTCCGATTTCGTTCGGAAAGCGGTAGAGTTCAAGCTGTCCTACTTCCGTCGGCTCCGTCTCTCCGTTTATCTTTACGCCGACCCTTCCGTCCTGACTGATGACGAGGGTCTGCACATCGTAGCCTTCCGGTAAAATGATTTCCGGCATAACGCGGTTACCGTCGGATGTGAGGAGCTGACCGGTCGAATCGACTTGAAACGAACCGTCCCTCGTATAGGCGTAGCTGCCGTCGTATTTTTGCACGCGGAAAAATCCGTCTCCGACGATGGCGACGTCTGTGGAAACTCCGGTGTGCTGGAGCGAGCCCTGATGCATGATGCGCTGCGTCGCGCCGACTCTGACGCCGTGCCCCTGCTGGATGCCGACGGGTGTCACCGTGTCTTCGGTCGCGGGCGTGCCTGCGAGCTTTGCCGTTTGATATATCAAATCTTCGAATTCGACGCGCTGCTGTTTGTAGCCGGTCGTATTGACGTTTGAAAGGTTGTGAGAAATCGCATCGATATTCGTCTGCTGACCGTTCATTCCCGTCGCAGCCGTCCATAAACTTCTGACCATATCGTCCTCGCTTTCCTTATTGCTTTATTGCCCTTTATCCGTGCTGATAGAGCGCGACGCGCGACCACAGCGTTTCCATCATCGCGTCTTCGCTTTGAATCGTCTTTTGATTCGCTTCGTACGCGCGGTTCACTTCGATCATCCGCACCATTTCGTTGACGACGTTTACGTTCGACGTTTCAACGTATTCCTGCAAAACTCGCGGCCTTTCGTTTCCTTCGGCGATATGGGCGGGACCTGCGATATCGTTCGTGTTGTACAGGCTCTCTCCCATCTTTTTCAAATAGCGCTCGTTGTCGAAGCGCACGATTTTCAGCCTGTCGATTTCGTTGCCCTCTTCGTCGATTATCTTCCCGTCTTCCCGCACGGTAAACCGATCGTTTTCAAGCGTGATGATGCCTTTTTCGCCCATAACGGGATAGCCGTCTTTCGTTTCGAGGATGCGCTCTTTACCGATAAAAAAGTTTCCGTTCCGCGTATAGCGCTCGCCGATCGGCGTCTGCACGGTAAAAAATCCCTTGCCGCCGAGCGCAAAATCGGTTTTCGTACCAGTCGTTTTAAATGACCCCTGTTCGAAATCGGTAAACTGTTCGTTCGTTTCGATACCGAGTCCGAGCTTTCCGATAATCGGAGCGGCGTCCGCGCTGCCGAAGGGTGTTTCGTAAACACCGTCGGCGTTCGTCCGCCGTAAAAGGAGTTCCGAAAACGATTTGCTCACGCGGACATCCCGTTTGTAGCCTGTCGTATCCACGTTTGCAAGGTTGTTCGAAATCGCATCGAGTCTGTTCTGCTCGCCGTTCATACCGCTTGCGCCTATATACCAACCGCGTATCATAAATATCCTCTCTCTATTGTATCGGCGAAGAAAAACGCCGTGTTTAGCAAAAATAATTTGCAAAATACGCAGTCATGCTTTATACTGAATTACAGATATGCTTTGATTTTACAGCGATTCAAAGCACGGGAGGTATGATGCCCGATAAAGAAAAAGATTTATGCGTTCTTTCGATCATTCTCGGCGGCGGAAAAGGAACGCGGCTTTTTCCGCTCACAAAAGTCCGCTCGAAGCCGGCCGTTCCGTTCGGCGGAAAATTCCGCATCGTCGACGTGCCGATTTCAAACTGCATCAATTCAGGCTACAAAAAAATATACTTGCTCACGCAGTTCAATTCGTTTTCGCTGCACATGCACATCAGCAATTCGTACAACTTCGACCGCTTTTCGCACGGCTTTGTCGAAATACTGGCCGCCGAACAGACGCTCGAACACACCGGCTGGTACGAAGGAACCGCCGACGCGGTGCGGAAAAATTTCCCGCACTTTAAACCGCAAAAACCGACGCACTATATCATCCTTTCAGGCGATCAGCTGTACCGCATGGACTTGCGCGCGTTTATGACATCCCACCTCGAAAGCGGTGCCGACGTAACGATTGCGACGACGGCAGTAAACAGGAGCGACGCGTCGGGCTTCGGCATTATGAAGATCGACGGCGAAAACCGCATCACGGAATTCATGGAAAAGCCCGCACGGGACATGAATATCGACGATTGGAAAATTCCCGAAAGCTCGCGCGGCAATCTGGCGCCGGAAAAAGAATACCTTGCGTCGATGGGTATCTATATCTTCAACGCTCCCGTCATGGATGAAATGCTCGACAACGATATGACCGATTTCGGAAAAGAGATAATTCCCGCAGCGATAAAAACGAAAAAGATCAATTCGTACATCTTCGACGGCTATTGGGAAGATATCGGAACGATCGGCAGTTTTTACGAAGCGAATATCAATTTGACCGAAACGACTCCGCAGTTCAATATCTACGATGAAAACGAGCCGATCTATACGCATATTCCGAACCTTCCGCCGTCGAAAATCAATAAAGCCGATATAAACGCTTCGATCACGGCGGAAGGATGTATCATCACCGAAAGCCGCCTCAATCACTGTGTCATCGGCATCCGCTCGATCATCGAAGCGGGAAGTACGCTCGACGGCGTGATTATGATGGGCGCCGATGCCTACGAAACCGAAGCGTCCAAACGCTGGAACGCCGAACACAATATACCGGATCTCGGCATCGGAAAAAACTGCCGCATCGCTCGTACCATAATCGATAAAGACGTGCACATCGGTGACAACTGCTCCATCAACGTAAGCGGAAATCAGTATGAAGAAGGCGACCACGGCTTGTTTTATTACGCGGACGGTATCATCGTCATCAGAAAGGGCGCGGTCATCCCTTCGAATACGGTGATTTAAGGCGGGCGTTTTCGTGACGGATTCGATGTACGATAAGCTCGGCGATTTGCTCAAAGCCGCCCTCGAAAAAGGAGAGATTCCGAAGCGCGGTGAAAAAAAAGCCGAAGCGAATGCAGGTACGAACGAGCGCCCGCACGGGTTCGAAACGCGGAGCAAATCCGGAGAAGCGGATATGCTTCATGCGTCAAACGGCGGAGAGCGGATAAAAAACAAAACTAAAGCGCAGCGTACGGCAATGCGCGGCGGAAAAAGGGGCGGCACAAAGCTCAAAATTGAAAATATCTTACATACAAAAGATAAAAAAAATATCGGCCAAGTGCTCAAAAGCGAAAACGGAGCCGAGAGGGCATTTCCTTTCGAAACGCTGCCCGCTCACATCAAAAAAGCCTATGAAGCGCTCGGCGTAAAAGCGGGTGCGGACGAAAGCGAAATACGGAGTGCGTACCGTAAAAAGCTCAAGCTTTTTCATCCCGATTCGAACAGCGAAAACGAAACGGTACAGCGTGTCGCACACAAAAAGACCGAAGAAATCGTCGAAGCGTATAAAGCGATACTCGCGTATAAAAATTCGATCGGCTAAAGTACGTGACGATTTTGCCATCGAGTAAAAAAATACAAAGCGATACGATATGCGCGCGCAGGAATTTAATCAGGTGTAAAAACACGCTTTCGTACTCTTTGCTAAAACTCGCACAAACGACGAGCCGCTTAAACTCCGCTTTCTCCTACGCCGTATTCCTGCAGTTTTCGATGCAGTGTTTTCCGGCCTATGCCGAGAATGTCCGCCGTTTTGCTTTTGTTTCCCTTGTTCGCGGCGAGGTTTTCGCAGATGATCGCTTTTTCCGCATCGTCGAGCGTCGTACCGACCGGTATCGTAATCGATGGCGCGGCGATCGATGCGCTCACCGTCGGCGGTAAATCTTCCGGAGTGATTTCATTTCCGCCGCACATAACGACGGCGCTTTCGATACAGTTGCGGAGCTCTCGGATATTGCCAGGCCAATCGTACTTGTACAGGAGGGCACGCGCACGGTTATCGATGCCCGTAATGTTTTTGCCGTTTTCTTTTGCATATTCTTTTAAAAACGCATTCAATAAAAGCGGAATATCGTCACGCCGTTCGCGAAGCGGAGGCACGGCGATGTGTACGACGTTGAGCCGGTAATACAAATCTTCACGGAATCTTCCCTCTTTTACTTCTTTTTCCATATCGCGGTTCGTCGCAGCGATGACGCGCACGTCGATGTCGATCGTCTTTTCTCCGCCGACACGGATGATTTTATGATCCTGCAGCACGCGCAAAAGTTTTACCTGCACGCTCGCGTTGACTTCGCCGATTTCGTCGAGAAAGATCGTGCTTTCGTGCGCGAGTTCGAAACGCCCCTTTTGCATTTTTTCGGCGCCGGTGTACGCACCTTTTTCGTGACCGAACAGTTCGCTTTCGAGCAGCGTTTCGCTCAAAGCCGCACAGTGCACTTTTATCATTTCGTGAGCGCTTCGCGGAGAGAGATTGTGGATCGCGTCTGCGACGAGCTCTTTTCCCACGCCGCTTTCGCCGGTTATCAAAACGGACGCTTTCGTCGGTGCGACTTTTTTGATAAGCGTAAACACTTTTTGCATTTCGCCGCTTTTGCCGATCATATTGTCGAGCGTATGGGCGCTTGAAACTTCGGCTTTCAGCTGCGTGTGCTGCAGCGAAAGCTCTCTCCGTTCGAGAGCGCGCTTGACAAGCATCGAAAGCCGGTCGAGGTTGAGCGGCTTTGTCAAAAAATCGTAAGCGCCGTTTCTCATCGCGTCGACGGCCGCGTCGATACTTCCGTGTCCCGTAAGCACGATGACCGGTATGCCGGGCGTTTCCGTCGTCACGCGGCGGAGCACTTCTTCGCCTGAAATACCGTCCATGCGGAGATCGGTGATAACCAAATCGATGTCGCCCTTTGCGATGCAGTCGAGCCCTTCTTTTCCGTTCGCCGCGAGTCGCACTTCATAGCCTTCCATTTCGAAAGCGGCGCCGAGCCCTTCGCGGATATTTTTTTCATCGTCGATGATAAGGATCGTGAATTTCATTTTTTCGCCATCTTGTCCGCAATCTTTGCCGAATCGTCTTCGATCCGTTTCGTTTTATATTCGCCGAGCAGTTTTCTGTCCGTCTGCGGCACGGGAAGCGTTATCGTAAAAACGGTGCCTTCGCCCGCGACGGATGAAACTTGAATATCGCCTGAAAATTCCTTAATAATTTTATACGCGATCGTCATGCCGAGCCCCGTCCCCTTCGCTTTCGTCGTAAAATAGGGTTCGAAGATGTGAGAAGCGGTTTCTTCGCTCATGCCGATTCCGTTATCCGAAATCGTTATGATGTAAGCGTCGTCCTTTACAAAGGTTTCGACGGCGAAGAGTCCCGGACACTGAGCGTCCGATCTTGCCGCCGTGCAGTCGGAATATTTTTCCTGTATCGCCGAAAGAGCGTTTTGCGCCATATTGATAAACACGTCTTTAAAAAGTTTTTCATCGATAAGAAGGCGCGCCGTTTTTTCGCTTACGCGCACACTCACCGTAATGCAGCTGTCGTGAAATTCCGGCGCGATAAAAGCGGCCGTCTCTTTAATAAGCTTTCCGATATCGACGAGTTCGAGCTTTGCGTTCACCGGACGGACGGCCATGAGAAAGTCCATCACTTTTTTATTGAGGTTGTCGATTTCTTCGTTTACGATATCGAGATGCGCTTCGAGGAATTTTTTATCGGGCAGCATGCCGCTTCCCTCTCTCGCTTTTTTTACCGCTTTTTGCACGAGCTGTACGTGAATGCCGATGGCGCCGAGCGGATTTTTGATTTCATGCGCCATGCCCGCCGCAAGGTTCGTCAAGCCCGCAAGATTTTCCATACGGCGAAGCAGTATTTCCCGATTGCGTTTTTCGGTGATGTCGCGCACGGTAACGATGGAGCCGGATACTTCTCTCTTTTTAACAAGCGGCAAAACCGTAAGCGTTATAAAGCGCACGCTGCCGCCTGCCGTCTCGGTCGTAAATTCGTCGGAAACGTTCGATCGGTTGTGTTCTCTGCAGTCATTTAAAAAATCTGCGATCTCGGCGTTGTCGACGAGACGCGGAAGCGGAATGCTTTCCGCTTTCGGATCGTCGGGGCGGATCGAAAAGGGTACATAGCGTTCGGCCGCTTTATTCGTCAAAATCAATTTCCAATCTTTATCGACGATGACGAGCCCCGTCGAAAGAGACTCCAAAACCGAATCGAAGATTTCGTTTTCGCTGCATACGTCTTCGAGGAATTCTTTTACCTGCTCGGAAGGAAGCTTTGCGATTTTTTCGCTGACGCGCCTGAAATAATCACTCATAGGCGGCCTTAAAGACGAAATCGTGCGTTTTATTGATTTTAAAAAACGTCCGAGTGAGGTTTTCCAATGCGGCAAGTGGAGACTCGTTGTAGACGGAAACGGCGAGCCAACACTCCCTGAGAGATGCCATACATTCGGCAGAACTTTCGGCGCCCGAAGCGCTTTTTGCAAGCGGCTTTTGCGCACGCGCGATGCCGTCGAGGAAGATGCGGAACATGAGACGCGGTTCGAACGAAGCACAGTCTTTTAATATCTTTGCGCAGTCGGGAATCGCGTTCGATGCAACGCTCTTAAAAAAAGATGCCGCGCAGTCTCTGATTTTTTCGGGAGCGACGGGAAGAAAGGTTTCAAAGTATTCGCCGAGAGTTCCGTTCCACGCATCGTCGTGAAAAATACGGCGCACGACTTCAAGCTGTTCGGAAGCCGTCCGCTCGCGGAATCGATACGGTCTTACGCGGGAAAGGATCGTCGGCATGACGGACGAACGTTTTTCCGTCGTCAAAATAAAAACCGCGTCTTCCGGCGGCTCTTCGAGAATTTTCAACAGCGCGTTCCGCGCGCTTTCGTTCATGCGCTCGGCGTTTTCCAAAATGACCGTTTTTTTTCCTGCGGACGATTTTATATGCGCCCATGCGGAGACGGCGCGTATGTGTTTGATCGGAATCGCATCCGGCAAAAAATCGGATTCGAGTTTTCGGCACAGTTTTTGTATTTCGCCGCACGTCTTTTCAAGCGTTTCGGCATCCGGCAATTCGTGCGGAAAATCGATCGTCTCCATATATTCGTCTACGGAAGCGATGATGGGTGCGATCTTCGAAAGCTTGTCGTCGTCCTGCAGCACGACGGGATTAAATCGCATCGTCAATTTTCTCACGCTGCGCAAAAAAAGATAGCGGGCGCTTCGTTCATAGGGCGCGCGCTTTTTGTGCGCCGAAAGAAAAACCGAAAGACACGAAGCGATTTCAAGCGTGCAGTCGCGCGGGCCTGCGAGTATCGTATTTTGATGGACGAGGGCTTTATGACGGAGACACGAAGGACACGTACACTGCCACGCGCCTTTTTCTTCCCCCGTGCACGAAAGAACGCGGGCACACTCGAGCGCGCACGAAAGTTTTCCCGAAGAGGCGGGACCGTAAAAAAGAAGGGCGCCCGGAAGGGACGATGAACGTATGTCGTTTTCAAGAAGCGAAGATGCTTCCTGCAGGATAATGTTTTCAAACATCAGGCAGGCAGCTCCTGAAGCTTCGTTTCCGAAACTCTGATAATGCCGTCGAGCAGCCGGTAAAAGATGCTCGACTCGAAAAGCGGACGAGTGTCGAACCACGGCTGCACTTTGAAAGCGACGATGATGAGGGAGATGACTGCAAACCCTTCGACGATACCGAACACGAATCCGAGCGCACGGTCGAGTCCCTGCAAAATCTCTCCCGAAAAGATGCGGCTGACGATTTCCTGAACGATCTTTACGACGAGAAAGGCGATAACGAAAATCAATAAAAACGAAACGACTTTTGCCAAAAGCGCGTTAGGGATGCCGTCGCGGACAAAGGGTTCGAGAAGCGGCGTACACAAAACCGCAGCGACGATGCCTGCGACAAAGGCGGCTTTACCGAAAAATTCTTTTATCAAACCGCGGGAAGCCGCCGTTATGACGAAAAAAAGCAAAATCAATAAAAAAACGATATCGACCGGCGCATAGGAATACGGCATCGCTCATGATCCTCCGAATATCGCAGTATACACGATTTCGGCAATCTTTTCACTAGGCTTTCCGCTTCCGACAAGAGCGGTGCAGTTTTCGCTCATGAGACGCCTCTCTTCGCTCGACGAAAGTTTTTCAAGAGCACGCAAAAGTTCTTCCGAATTCGCCTTTTCCCGCGAAAGCACGACCGCCGCCCCCCTCTCCTCAAAATAGCGCGCGTTGTCTTCCTGATCGCCTCTCGTACCGGAACCGGTAAGCGGGATGAGCACGAGCGGCTTTTTTAAAACGGCGCATTCCCAAATCGAATTCGCTCCCGCGCGAGAAAGCACGATATCGCTCGATGCGATCACATCGCTCATTTCGGAATACAAAAACGGATACTGAGCGTAGTCCGCGTGCCGGACAGTGTCGGCGTTTTTTACTCCCGTCTGATGTACGACGAAAAATGACGCGCACAAGCGGTCGAGATTTTCTCTGACAAGTTCGTTTATCTGCACGGCTCCGGAACTTCCGCCGAGAACGAGGAGAACGGGCTTTGTATTGCCGGCGATATTTAAAAACGCGCGGCCGCGTTCGGGTGAAGCGCGGTAAAAAGCTTCCCTGACGGGATTCCCCGTTACGATTATCTTTTTGCGATATGCCGCCTTAAAAAATCTTTCGGTTTCTTTGTATGACACGAGGATGCGCTTTGCCGCGATGCTGTTGATTTTCGTCGCAAGTCCCGGCGTAAAATCGCATTCGTGCGTATACACGGGAATGCCGAACAGCTTTGCAGCCGCGCACGGCGGGACGCTCACAAAACCGCCTTTGGAAAAGAGGACGGCGGGTTTTAATTTTATTAAAATCGCAAGAGAGGCAAAAAAACCTCCGACGATTTTAAACATATCGGAAACGGTTTTCAGAGAAAAATAGCGGCGAAGTTTTCCCGCAGGAATTCCGTAAAACGCGTCCGCACTTTTTTGCCCCGCTTCATCGACATTTTTTTCGACGATACTTCGGTCCATGCCGGAAGAAGATCCTATCCAGCAGATGGTAACGGCAGATCCTCGCGCCGCAGCCTTTTTGCGCAGTTCGTCCGCAACTGCAAGTCCCGGATAGATGTGGCCGCCCGTGCCGCCGCCCGTAAATACCGCTGTGATCGATGTATCGTTTTTCATATAGTTTAAAAATAAAAAAACGGCAGCTGTGCTGCCGTTCGTATGCCACCAGTTGGAATCGGACCAACGACACATGGATTTTCAGTCCATTGCTCTACCAACTGAGCTATAGCGGCATATCGATTACTTTACCCGATTTGCGTTTTTATGTCAAGCAGTCAAAAAAAGGCAAGGGATAAGAAAAAGCCCGGCAGCTGCCTACTTTCCCGCTTGGAAGCAGTATCATCGGCGCAAGGGAG
>ERZ772960.769-NODE-769-length-26965-cov-4.255741_pt1 | contig 26965 bp, 21 predicted proteins | sample MGYA00580678_ERZ772960 | MGnify/ENA primary metagenome ERZ772960 (study PRJEB29015, sample SAMEA2737930) | human oral metagenome | biome: human oral; feature: human-associated habitat; material: dental | place: China | collected 2059 ... | reverse complement strand
TATAGTGTCGTCAGTTTGTCCTTTGCCGCCACCTTTATCGTAAAATCATTCTCTTGACACAGATCATTCTCATCCAAGATATTCTTAACCGTCAGCAATGCAGTATCCGGTGTGTTGTTATGAGTGCTCAAATGTGCGAGCATTATTCGCTGCGTGGGGCTCGGAAGCCCAGCTTCCTTTCGCGCAAGCAGACCCCTAGCAAGAGCAATCCCGCTTGTCACATTGGAAAGGTGTCCATATTCTCCTAGGATGCGGCACTTTAGCGAATATGGGTAATCTCCCATCTGAAGGATGCTCTCCTCATGATTCGCTTCGAACACGAGAGTGTCTGCACTAGCAAGTTCTTCAGCAATCTCATCCGTAACTATCCCTGTATCAGTTGCAACAGATAGCTGCTCTCCGTCCTCGGTAAAGCTAAACCCTATCGGCTCGCTTGCATCGTGGGAAAGGGAAAATGCCTTAATACATATATCCCCAATTCTGACCATATCCTGTGCTGCCATACACCCTAGCTGCTCTGGCTTTACATATTCAAACTTATCACAGTTATATATCGTTCCTCGAGATGTATACACTTTCGCATTCGTACAAGCCTTTGCGATTGCCCTTATGCTTTTGACGTGATCGGTATGTTCATGCGTGACAAATATCCCTTGAATATCCTCCACACCGAGTCTGCACTCGGCAAGTCCCTCCTTGATTCGCTTTGCTGTGAGACCAACATCAAGGAGCAATCTCGTATTTCCATCTGAAACGATATACGCATTACCGGAGCTACTGCTACCGATAGATGCTATCTTTAATTTACCCATCTACTTCCCTATACTTGTTTCCTCTATACGATACATCAAATCTGCAGATTGAATTATAGCTGCAGTATGTGCATTCTCCTTTGTTATCACTTGAAGTGCGTTTTTTTGTTGGAGATATGCTCACATCTCCAGCGACAATCTGCTCACTGATATCGTGAATCGACTGGCATACGTCCTGCTCTATACTCTCGAACAAATCACGGGTTATGATCATCTTTTTATTGCCGAGTAGAGAGCTTGGCATCTCTTCTATGACATCTTTTTCATCGATACATAGTCCATTTAAAATCAAGCCTTTCTTAAGCTCGCTATCCACCACCTCAGAAGCATCCTTCGAGCCTTCTACATTCACCGAAATATCCTTGATATTGTAGTAGAACACACCAGCGGGCTTCCTTTCCTCAGACTTAGCGCCCTGCATGTACACCATGAGCTGCATCTTATATCCACACCTCATCTGCTCTATATCAACCTTATCTGACCCGGTTTTGTAGTCGATTATTCTTATATCGCCACCTTCAAAAACGTCGACCCTATCGATTTTACCCTCGATAAAAATCCTCTTACCATCAATCTCGAGTTCAATAGGTGCAAAAAGCTTGCCCCTCTTAAACTCCTCTTCAAAATAGGACTTCTCGACCTTACCTAGTCTAATCTGTTCTGCGAGGTTTCCTGCTACACGCGAACAAACCCTTGCGACTCTCTCAAGTCTATACTGCTCACGACCATCGGAGGCAAAGAGCCCATCTCTATAGTCACCAGCGATTTCCTCGAGCGTAGCTCTCACAAGATTCCTAATCTCTTCATCAGTGATACTAGCCCAAAGCCCTTCAGTCTCTAGTTTCTTGGAGACCCTCATGATGCATTCGTGGTATATATCTCCTATCTCACGAGAGGAACCGCTAAACTCACGATCTTCTCTGGGTCTTAAACCATATGATACAAAATGCTTGAATGGGCAGTGATTAAAGTTCTCGATTCTAGTCGGTGAAAATGAGAAGTCACCGCTTGGCCTAGCGAACAACCGCTCCGCCATAGCACTAGAGATAGGCTCCGCAGAGTTATCGTCTCTCGCGGCCTTCATGGCTGCATCGAATGTCTCCGGATCATTATTTCGATACCAAGCAATTATCGAGTCGGTAATCATCTTAGCTTTTTTCTCATCTGCTAGATGCTCTAGTGACCGCCTGCCCTTCAGATAGTTGAGCAAGTGGCGCATAGCTGTCTTAGGATTATTTATGACATTTATATCTAATCCACTTGAGATGACATCTTTGTGGATCTTGATTGATGGTAGCGCCGACCTGAACGCATCAACAAGCGAAGATGGTTTACAGTCCTGCCCCTCCGAATCAGAAAGCGACCAGCTCATGTATAATCTCTCATACGGCTTTGAAATCAGCCTATACATAGCCACGTTTTCCTCAGTCATCTTTAGTTCATCAAGATGGCCAATAGGGAAATTGTGCTCCTTAAAAAACTCCTTTTCATCTACAGAGAAAATCCCCTCTGAAGCAGGCTCCATGGGAAGTACACCTTCATTGGCTGCAAGAACAACCATCGCTTTAAGCGGTCCTGGCCTTGTCCTGATCATAGATCCCATAATTATTCCGTCCAGCGCAGGTGGAATGATTCCGATGTCAGCGGATTCAAGACCTTTTTTGTAGAGCTGTAATATCTCTTCGGACCTCGTTTTATCAAAGGTTTCATCGCCCAACACGGCTGCTAATTGTTCCAAAATCTTGACGCATGCCTCATAGCTCTGGGCGGTATTCTGCGCCTCTTCGTTATATCCCTCTTCAGCTTGAGCTTCAGATACAGCCTGTAATCTGCTTGGCAGTTCCCATTCCTCTTCCAAGATTTTAATCAAATCAAACACGAACTCAGCAACTGTTCCCGAACTCTCCGCTATCTCACGAAGCTTCGTAACTTGCTCCATTATGTAGCTTCTCGTGCTCTCAAGCTTTTCGAATTCTTCTTCAGTATATTCGAAATGCCCGTACTTAAATGCTCTAGTCCACATATTACCACGTATCCTGTAATTACGTGCATAATTCTCCAGCATCTCGATATCTTCCCTCTCAATACTCGTAAGTTCAGTCTTGAGCATTACGAACAGAGCTGAAGTCCTATACCCCTGAAGCACAAACTCTAGAAGACTCACGATAAATCTCGCAGCCATCGAATCAGTAATCGTCCTTCTGGAATCGACAAAAAGTGGAATCCCGTACTCCTCAAAAGTTCTGCGGATTATGGGCTTCCTAGATGAATCATCATTACAGATTACCGCAATATCATTCATCCTGTATCCTTTATCGCGAATTAGCTCATATATATATGAGGCGGCACTCTCCGCTTCATAGAAAGGATTTGCGCACTCAACAAGTCTTACTTCATCATTTATCGTATCTTCATCCGGCATCTTCATTACGGACTCTCTCGAGCTTAACACGGTCCTAAATAGGTTTTCCTCCAAATAGTCGAGCGTCTCTCTACCATATGCTCTATATTCATCAGGCACATATTCCTTTGATATTGCTACACCCGCCGAATCCGCCCTAGATGTCAGCGCTGCTATCAAGGTGGTATCTAGATCAAAGTCACTGATATTGACCATAATATTGACATCTACGCGCTTTGCCATCTCAATTAGTGCATCCATCGACTTGGGCGCAAGAGTATCAAATCCATACACCCATACCGAATGATTATCAAGTAGCGTCGACTCTCCGATTAACGATACATACATCGAGATATAGTCTTCAGAATCTATGTATCTACCTTCTAGCTCTAACTCATATTCATCGATTATAAGCATCAATTCATGCAGCTTGTGTGAAAGCAGCTCGCTGTTACTATCTGAATCGATTGCAGATTTGAGTTCATCTAGTGAGCAGTCTTGCTGCTTGAAATCAGCGATGAAGTCATTGACCATATCTATAAATCCGCTCTGTTCAGCTGAAGCTTTAAATACTTCAAGCTCATCTTTATGCGACTTTATAATCTTGTACAGAAGCATATGGCGACCATACTTGTCGAGAATTTCGATATTCTCCTTACCGTACTCTGCCATTATCCTCTGACCTAATCTATTTAATGAAAGAATTTCAATATCAAGAAGACAGGCACTACCTGTGTACTTAAGTGCCTGTTCTTCCGCGACAAGGGTGTACTGGTTCGGAACCAATACATACGTCTTGCCTTTTATATTCTCGTATATGAACTTCTCCTTGTTCATGCACTCTCGTGCCATAAATAGGTTCAGCATCTCACCCCTCGATTATTTCAAATAACTCCTCAGGCTTGCTTATTCTGTACATAGGCTCTATCCCGCCTAGAGGAACATTTCCGCCCCTACGGCCCCAGCATACCAGTATGCTGTCTACACCAGCATTGATAGAGCAGCCAATGTCAAATCTCGTATCACCTAGCATTATAGCTTCCTCGCGCTTTGCTCCTAGCCTCTTCAGTGCTTCTAAAAGTGGTTCAGGGTCTGGTTTATGCCTAGTTACATCATCTGCTGTGATGATGGCATCGAACTTGTCCTTTATCCCCATCTCTCCCAGATACTGCATCGCTGTGTTCCCGAGCCTTGAGGTCACTATCGATAACGAGTAGCCACGTCTTTTAAGCTCGCCGAGGAGTTCCTCTACGCCAGGGTATAATTTATAGGCGCCCTTGCTGTGCTCCGCCTGATATCCTCGGTATATCGCTAAAACTTCATCTGCATCTTCGTCTGCAAAAAGCTCTTTAGTCGTATTAGCTACGGTCTCGCCAAAGGTTGAAAGTATGAGGTTTTCATCCGCTTCCTTACCTCTAAATCTCTTAAAAACCTCCTGCCACGAATCGATGATAAGTTGATCGGTATCGAGGAGAGTTCCATCGAAATCAAACACTATGTATTTCTTCATTATATGTTTCTCTCCTTCGCTTCCTGCGTTAGCTTGGCCTTGATAAATTCGTCAAGTTCACCATCCATTACAGCATTTATATTGCCAACCTCTGCATTGGTTCTATGGTCCTTCACCATCGTATAAGGTTGAAACACATATGACCTAATCTGCGCACCCCAAGTCACCTGACTCATGTCACCCTTTAGTTCATTAAGGTTTTCCTTGTGCTCTGCTTCAGCTAGCTGCTGGAGCCTCGAAGCCAATATCTTCATCGCCATCTCCTTATTGTATAGCTGAGAGCGTTCATTTTGGCACGTTACAACTATGTTTGTAGGGAGGTGCGTTATACGAATGGCAGAATCCGTAGTATTGACGTGCTGACCACCGGCACCTGAGCTCCTATACTTATCAATCTTGAGATCCTTAGGGTCGATATTAACCTCAACGCTATCACCAAGGTCCGGAACGACTTCAACCGCAGCAAACGAAGTCTGCCTCTTGCCAGCAGAGTTAAACGGTGATATGCGCACAAGTCTATGCACACCCGCCTCACTGCGTAAATATCCATATGCATTGATTCCGCTGACGACGATTGTGCAGCTCTTAATACCAGCTAGCGTATCATTCTGTATGTCAACGACATCCGTCTTGAAGCCGTGCTGATCTGCATACCTGAGATACATCCTCATCAGCATCTCAGCCCAATCCATAGCATCGACTCCACCGGTGCCAGCATGAATGCTGAGAATCGCATCCTTATCATCGTATTTACCGGTCAGAAGTCTGCTGAGCTCAAGATCTTCCATCTCCTCACACAGCCTCTTGTATTCCTTGATTATATTCTTGGCTTCAGAGTAATCCTCGTACTCCTCAGCGAGCTCAATCATCTCAGATATATCATTAAATCCCTTGAGCAGACCTTCATAACGCTCGAGCTCACTTTCGAGATGCTTTTTTCTCTTCACCAGTTTCTGCGCATCATCAGGATCATCCCAGAAACCAAGCTTAAGCATCTCCTGCTCCATGCTCGCTATATTATCCCTAAGACTATCTGGGTCAAAGATAGTCTCCAATCTCCTTAAGCTTCGCTAGTTCGTTCGGTAAAGCCTGTCTTATCTCATCCAATTCAATCATAGTAATTCCTCTCATCTATGACAGATGCGCGTAGCCGCAGTAAGCAGCATCGCGCATCAATTGAGCTAAACTCTATAGCCCTGCTCTCACTGCAGAACTCACATCATACCTTGCTAATTATATCGGTGTTCCTTATTGAAACTTTCCGCAACAATTCTTGTACTTCTTGCCAGATCCACAAGGGCATGGATCATTTCTACCTATCTTAGGGCTGTCGCGGTGAACCGGTTCCTGAACATGTTCTCCGTTATCGCGGTACTGCTGTTCATCCCCATGAGCAGCTGCGATATCCTCATCATAATACTCTTCCTTGCGTTCAACCTCATCCCTTGAAACTGTACGGCGTTCAGTTCGGGTCTCGACGGTTACATTGAAGCAGTATTTTACAGTCTCCTCACGGATATCCGCAATCATCTCCTCGAACATACCGAAGCCTTCTTTTGCATAAGCAACAGCAGGATCCTGCTGGCCGTATCCACGAAGTCCAATTCCGTTCTTGAGCTGTTCCATCGCATCGATGTGGTCCATCCAGCGGTTATCAACAACTCTGAGCATAATCATACGCTCAACTTCACGCATATGTTCGATGCCAACTTCCTCTTCCTTCTCACGGTATATCTCCTCAAAGACATTCATGATATCCTCGCGAAGCTTATCCTCATCGAGATCTCTCAGCTCCTCATCTGTATAGCTGAGTCTGCCCTTAAAGGCCGGGGTAATCTGCTCACAGCCATAGAAGATCTCGTCCATATCCCAGTCTTCTGAGAAACGAGTCTCCATGGTAATCGGTGCAACTATGCCATTTACTAGCTCTTCCACCATTCCCATTATATAGTCGCGCAGATTCTCGCCGTCGAGTACCATTTTACGCTGCTCATATATCTGCGATCTCTGTCTGTTCATAACGTCATCGTACTGAAGGACATACTTACGAATACCGAAGTTCTTTCCCTCGATCTTCTTCTGAGCAGTTTCAATTCTTCTCGAAAGCACCTTTGCTTCAAGTGCATCTTCGTCGCTAAGACCAACAGTCTCGACAATTCTCTGCATCTTCTCTCCGCCGAAGAGCCTCATCAGGTCATCCTCAAGTGAAATGAAGAACTGTGTAACACCAGGGTCTCCCTGACGTCCAGAACGTCCACGTAGCTGATTATCAATACGTCTTGATTCATGTCTCTCCGTACCGATGATGCAGAGTCCACCGAGCGCTCTTACTTCTTCTTGCTCATCCTTTCTCTCAGCAGCAAACTGCTTTAAGAGTTCCTGATACTTCTCTCTAGCGGCGTTTAGTTCTTCGTCATCAGACTTTTCAAAACCTGTTGCGAATGCGATCTGCTCAGGGGTATACTCTAGCTTCTTCATCTCGCGCCTAGCTTCAAAGTCTGGATTTCCGCCAAGTATGATATCGGTACCACGACCAGCCATGTTAGTAGCGATTGTAACGGCGCCCTTACGGCCTGCTTCAGCAACGATTTCAGCTTCCTTTTCATGGTGCTTAGCGTTGAGTACGCTGTGCTTTATACCCTTCTTCTTGAGCATCTCACTGATTAGCTCAGATATCTCAATAGAAATAGTACCAACAAGAACGGGCTGGCCTGTCTCATGCGCTTCTGCAACTCTTTCGACAATAGCTTTGTATTTACCAGTCTGACGAGCATACACAGAGTCATCTAGATCTGTTCTCGCAATAGGCTTGTTAGTCGGGATGACAACTACGTCCATGTTATATATATCTCTAAATTCATCTTCCTCTGTCTTGGCAGTACCCGTCATACCAGATAGTTTCTTGTACATACGGAAGTAGTTTTGGAGCGTAATTGTTGCGAGAGTCTTGGACTCTGATCTTACTGATACACCTTCCTTAGCCTCGATGGCTTGGTGTAATCCGTTTGAAAATCTTCTACCGTACATCAGACGTCCAGTGAACTCATCGACGATGAGAATCTCACCGTCCTTGACGATATAGTCCACGTCACGCTTCATGAGGTAATTAGCGTGTAGAGCCTGATTTACATAGTGGTTAAGCTCCATATTATCTGGATCTGAGAAGTTCTCGATGCCGAAATACTCCTCGGCAGCCTTTATACCGGTCTCATTGAGGGCAACCTGCTTGTCCTTCTCATCCACCGTGTAATCTCCATGTACTCCGTTCTCACCCTCTTCCTCATCGCTCGTAGTGTCACGGATGAGAGTCTTTACGAATACATTTGCAGTGCGATACATATCGCTTGAATCAACACCTTTACCGGAGATGATGAGCGGAGTACGAGCTTCATCGACGAGGATTGAGTCTACCTCATCGACGATGGCAAAATTAAGCTCACGCTGAGTTAGTTCTTCCTGATAAGTAACCATGTTATCGCGCAGGTAGTCAAAACCAAACTCGTTGTTCGTGCCGTATGTGATATCTGCCATATATGCAGCCTTGCGGTCATCTCCCTCAAGCGAATTGATAACACAGCCAACTGTAAGTCCAAGGAATGTATATAGCTTTCCCATCCAGTCAGCATCTCGCTTTGCGAGGTAATCATTTACGGTGACTACATGAACCCCCTTGCCAGTTAGCGCATTCAGATATGCAGCGAGCGTAGCCACGAGAGTCTTACCTTCACCAGTCTTCATCTCAGCGATTCTTCCTTGATGAAGCACCACACCACCTATCAGCTGCACACGGAAGTGCTTCATGCCGAGACTTCTAACCGCACCTTCACGGCACACGGCAAATGCCTCTGGCAAAATGTCATCTACAGTCTCAAACGGACCTTCATCGCCATCTTCTCTGATAGTTCCTAGACGCCTCTTGAACTCCTCTGTCTTAGCACAAAGCTCCTCATCAGTAAGCTTTTGCATCTGTTCATCGTAAGACTCAATCACATCTACGATTTTCTCTATCTTCTTAACCTCTCTCTTGTTGAGATCTCCAAATATCTTTTCTACTAAACCCATTTACGTGGCTCCCTTCCTTCTCGATAATACTTTATATATGCTTTTAATACTAATGTCTTAGCTAAGTATCCTAGTTGTCATCCTCGTCTTCGTGAGGCTTGTCTTCGACGCGAATATGAAGTCTAAGTGCTCTCTTGGCATCCGCTCTTGTGACTCTGACCTTGAAAAGCTTGTGTTTTGATTCATACTCGAATGTGTCTCCAACCTTTGGTATGCGGTCGAGCTCAATCATCGCCCAACCATTTACCGTCGTCGCATCTATGTCTATATCTTCACCCTGAAGCTCAAAGAATTTTTCAACATTAGTTCCTCCAGCTACAGAATATGAACCATCTATTAAATCTGTCACCTCTCTCATCTCGACAGTATCATGCTCGTCATATATCTTTCCGACTAGCTCTTCGATGATGTCCTCCATCGTTACGAGGCCAGTGGTGCCACCGTATTCATCGACGATGATCGCCATGTGAGTTGCCTTTGCCTGCATCTTCTTGAGAAGCACCGATGCTTTAATCGATTCAGCTACGTATGCAACCGGCTTTACATAGAGGTTTACACTCTTGCCCTCGCCCACCACATAGTTATGGAAGTCCTTCTGATTGAGAATTCCGATGATATTATCGAGATCATCTTCGAAAACCGGAAGTCTCGAAAGACCTGTATCTTTGAAAAGCTTAGCTATCTCATCGATAGGTGAACCGAGCTCGATAGCGATTATGTCTATTCGAGGTGTGATTATGTCTATCGCTTCTAAGTCAGCGAACTCGATTGCATTAGTAATGAGCTCGCTCTGTGATTCTTCGATGCTCCCGCCCGTCTTGGCTTCCTCGACAATTGTCTTGAGTTCATCCTCTGTGTAAACCTGCTCAGACGAAATCTTGAAAACTTTATCGACTAACTTCTTCCATACGCCAAACACCCAGTTGAGCGGTGTAAATAGGAACATCATGACCTTTACGGCCGGTGCCATGAATAGAGATAACCCTTCCGCCTTATCCTTGGCGACATTCTTAGGTGATATCTCCCCGAACACCAGGACTAAAACCGTCACAACAACAGTCGAAATAGTCGCTCCGTAGTGACCATATAGCTTGATGAACATAACCGTGGCTATTGAAGTCGTCGCGATATTGGCAATATTATTGCCTATTAAAATCGTGGTGAGAAACTTATCGAAATTCTCCGTTATCTCCAGTACGAGCTTAGCACTCTCGTTATCATCGCTCGCCAGATTCTTCATCTTTATCTTGCTCACCGAAGTGAACGCCGTCTCAGTGGCGGAAAAAATGCCCGATAACACGAGCAAAATCACAATACTTATAATGTATGGTGTCATTTAACTTGATTCACTCTCCTATATCTGTGTGTATCCGATTAATTATACTACATTAAACTGTGGATAAGTGATGAAACAACGAAAAAAGCTCTCTCGCAGAGCGAGAGAACCATCTTTCTATCCTATTTCTCTATATCTAGCTGGCTTTCCATCTTCAAAAGTTACCGCATACCCACTTGCGGGATCAGGTGTCCAGTGCCACGCTTTCTCTTTCACAGATGGGAACATCATCTCCATGCATGTAAAAATAACGGCTCCATGGAACACTCCTATAACATCCGAGTACTTTAAATCACTTTTTAACACGTCAAGACCACGGGATACACGCTCAATAAATCCATCATTAGTTTCACCTTCAGGAAAATCCATGTACTCCTTCTTGCCCTCAAGCCAAGCTCTAGCCTCATCATGCTGGAGAACCTCATCCATTGTCTTCATCTCAAATATGCCAACTCCAACCTCTCTAAGATTGGGAATGATTTTGTGTTCTCTGTCCCCGTATATATGCAGAAAGGTTTGCTCAGTTCTAAGCATTCCGGATGTATAGAGCTTAGCACCATCCGCTTCAGGATATGCCCCCTTATCACAGAGCATCTTAATCTGCTTTACACCTTGCTCGGCAAGAGGTAAATCAGTGCTTCCGTAAAACAGATCCTTAAGCGTCCCCTCTGTATCGCCATGTCTTATCATGTATAACGTGTTTCCCATCTTAGTCCCCTATTTTCGTAACATATAGTTAGGCATGCTCATTGCTCAGCAACTTGCACATACCGTCTAACACGCTTAAATTTCAGCGGTTCTGTAGAATTAATGTGTGCGTTTTTACACACTACAATGTCGCATATTATATCATTTTCTGCTATAATATTCTACATATTTGCTAACGTAAAAGCCGTATAATGCAGGGGATTATGTATGGCTTTATAACACCTTGGTAAGTATATTTTATTTTTTAGGGATTTTGGATTGGAGGGATATTATGTCAGATAATTTCAATAGAGACTCCGCTTGGGAGCTGGTAAAAAAATATAACGAAGAGCCGTTTCATCTCCACCATGCTGTTACAGTGGAGGGAGTGATGCGCTATTACGCCGAAAAGCATGGCTATGATCCGGATTTCTGGGGTCTAGCTGGACTGCTTCACGATGTGGATTTTGAGAAATGGCCAGAAGAGCACTGCAAGAAAGCACCAGAACTGCTCGCTGAGATCAATACACCGGAGGAACTCGTTCATGCAGTATGTAGCCACGGCTACGGCATCTGCGTAGATGTCGAGCCGACACACGAGATGGAGAAATTTCTATTTGCTTCAGATGAGCTCACAGGTCTCATCGGCGCAGCGACTTTACTCAGACCGTCTCGCAGCTGCAAGGATATGAATGTTAAGTCGGTTAAGAAGAAATTCAAGGACAAGAAGTTTGCAGCAGGCTGCGATAGAGATGTAATAAAGCGCGGAGCCGATATGATGGGCGTCGAGCTCAATGAATTGTTTGAGATTGTCCTAGAAGCGATGCAGTCGATGCCTGAAGCTGAGGAGCTCGATGCACAGAACGGTATAAGCTAGATATGATTGATTTGCTCTAGTGTTCTGAATCAGCTTAAATGCTTAGGCTTAAGGCTTCGGACATTTGAGGCATATCGATTCATACGATATAATACGCAGGACTGCGGATTATGCGCGCCCGTAGCTCAGGGGATAGAGTAGTTCACTCCGAATGAAATGGTCAGCGGTTCGAATCCGCTCGGGCGCACCACTTTATGCAATTGAAAAAGCACTGTAGCCCATGGGCTGCAGTGCTTTTTGCTTGGTGGTCCTTATCTAACCATTTAGGTATTAATTATTCTATGCGTTTGTATCTAACCCTGTATTAGCACCTCATAATCACTTTGTCTATGTGGCTCTAACATCATTATAATTCGTACTTTATTGAATCAAACTATCAAACTATTGATTTCTAAACTTCTCTACCTGCGTTAAAGTCCATAGCTACCTTAGCGTAAATCTGAGCACCCCTTATAAGCTCAGGCTCATATACAGTGAACTTGCTGTGATGCTGAACGTAGCAAGCACCAGAAGCCTCATCTGCAACGCCGAGCAGTAGTACACATCCTGGAACTTTTTCCATGAAATAAGCGAAGTCCTCACCACCAGCTGTTGGTGGAACGTGTATAGGCGCTTCCTCACCAATTACATCTTGTGCCACAGCCCTAGCAAGTGCTGACATACCCTCATCGTTGACAGTTGGTGGTACAAGAAGTGTATCTCTAACCTCAGCCGTGCATCCGTAAGCCTTAGCTGTATCTGTTGCGACCTGCTCTACGTAATCAGGGAACTTATTAAATACATCATAGCTGAAGCATCTAGTAGTACCTGTAAGCTTAGCTGAACCTGCGATTACATTCCATCTCTCACCGGCATTAAATGTTCCAACTGTAACTACTGCTGGTTCAGCAGGAGCGAGTTTTCTTGAAACGATAGTCTGAAGGCTTCCGACAATTGCAGAGCCAGCGACGATAGCATCTACAGCTAGATCCGGCTGAGCTCCGTGACCAGAGTTACCCTGGACATCAATTTCAAACATTCTAGCAGCACCCATTCTTGGACCTGCATCGCAGCTGATGTGACCAGCTGGAACGTTACCCCAGACATGCATAGCAAAGCATGCATCTACACCATCTAGTGCACCATCTTCAACCATGGCTTTAGCACCAGTTGCAACTTCCTCAGAAGACTGCCATGCGAGCTTAACTGTTCCGCAGAGCTCATCCTTCATATCGTTTAAAATGTGTGCTGCTGTAAGAAGCATCGAGATGTGACAGTCATGGCCACATGCGTGCATAACTCCCTTTGTCTTAGATGCAAAAGGAAGTCCTGTCTCCTCGGTTACTGATAGGGCGTCAATATCTCCTCTGAGCAGCACAGTCTTACCAGGCTTCGCACCTTTAATTGTTGCTAAAGTTGAAGTCTCAAGACCGCAGTGTTCCCATTCAACACCCATCTTATCGAGTTCTTCTCTGATTTTTTTTGCTGTCTCATATTCCTTTTCACTCACTTCGGCGTTGTTATGGAACCAACGTCTCATCTCGACTTGATAGTCGGAATATTTTTCTGCAACTTCTTTCATACCCATGATATTACCCCCTATATGTTAAAAAAGATTATTGTATACGTATCGTGCCCTGGCAGGCCTTTTCTAGCCTATTAATGTTCTCACAGCCTGAGATAACATCAGGCCGCTTTCTGCGGCCCGAATATTGTTTTCCGAATTAAGCCTATTCTCGCTTATAGAAGTGTAGCGAAGATACCAGCTAGGAATACGGATGTGATAGTTACTGTAGTGAATCCACCAACGATCATCGATGGGAAGATCTTGCTCATGAGATAGTTAACCTCATCTGGATCATCAGATAGAGCCTCACATGTTGACTCAGATATGATCGCATCTGCTGGGAATCCATAAAGTGCTGTCAAGCCATTTGCAAAAGCAAGATAGAATGACATCTTGAATACTTTTGCGATGATGAATGAGAATACAGCCATACCTACAACACCTATAACGATGAGTATAACCATCGGTCCTATGATTGACTTAAGCATTGCTGGGGTTAGATTCTTAAGTCCGTCGAACACAATCATCATAAGTGCAAACATGCTGATCCAGTATGAATTTGCTCTGTTCAAAATGTTTGTATCCAGGAACCCTACCGCACAGAAGATTACACCGAATACTAGAGCCCATATTGCTGGAGAAATCACAACGCTACCGAACTTTAGCTGTCCTGCGAGCGATGCGAACCACGCAACTAGACCTAGCTTGCAAAGCATGAATACTGGTGTATTGTACTTATCCGAAACTCTTGGAAGTAGCTTCTTAACCTTAGAATCATCGTTTACAACCGTCATTCCGATCTGCTTGTTAGCTTCCTTCTGCTCCTCTGTAAGAACAATTTCTCCGCTTCTAAGCTTAGCTAGCTCCTTGTTTCCAAACTTATGTAGCATGATCGCTGTAAGTGGATAACCTGCAAATCCCTGTACGCAGTAGATTGTTACCGCAAATGTAGCAGCTACTTCTAATCCTTTTGCATGAGCAGCCATCTGCATAGTTGTAGCGGCAACGATTCCACCAGTTAGTGGAGGTAGACCAGCTATCATCAGGGTTTTATCCATAAACAACGGTGCGAGGTACCAGCTGAAGAGCACCATTCCTGCGAGACCAGCTAGACATACAACGATAGTCTTCCACTGCTCAAGCAGATGCTTAACACTGATGATTGTACCGATATGTACGATAAGCAGCATCATAGCTACTGTTGCTGCAAATGGAACGAGTCCAGAATCTGTACCTATTGTCTTAGGGAAGAAAGTCCAGTATCCGAATAGATACAGGATTGCTGATGCGAATACGGATGGTACCCAAGCCTTGGTAGCTGTTGCAATCCACTCACCAACGGCATAACAGATAGCCATCAACACGAATGCTAATAGTGCATTATAAAATACCATGTTTCTCTAGTCCTTTCTGTTTTCTAAAAAAATAACATCCTACAAATTAATCTATTTGGCAATAGCCCTAACCCCTGGCTATACTGCCTATATTACAAAGCTGTTAATCAGCCCTATAAACTTTTATGAACTGCCTTACATTACGCATTACGCGCTACAGTCTCCGTTTAAATATCTAATCGCGGTCGCGACCATCGCCGCCATTCCGTAAGGAATCGTCTCCTCATTTAACGTGCTAGTTGGATTATGTAGCGGAGCATAATGTCCTGCATTTCCAGCCTTTAGAATCATAAATGTACCAGGCTTTCCACTCACATCAGAGTAAGCGCTGAAGTCCTCGCTGAAGTTCATCGGTCTCCCTAGATCGATTACCCTATCTTCACCGATGGCATCTGCAGTTGCCGCTCTTGATAAAGCTGTGAGCTCTTTGTCGTTTATCACTGGAGCATATCCCTTTATATAATTGACATCTACAGTGTATCCCGACATCTCTGCGACGCCTCTTCCAAGCTTATACACCTGATCCTCGATTACTTTTCTAACATCATTGTTATAAGTACGAGCAGCTCCACCGAATTCAACCTTTTCAGGAACCACGTTAATGGCGCTATCACCGCGAATATATGTTATCGGCAGAATCGCCGTCTCGTTAGCATCTGTGTATCTTGCTTGAATCTGCTGCAACAGAACGATCATCTGCGACGCTGCAAGTACTGGATCATGAAGCAGATGTGGTCATCGGTCCGCTTCTAAAACACACTTTGCCATACTCTTCAGGGTTTTCGTCTGGGAGTACGTGTAGCCCAACTATGGCATCCACATCTTCCATAACACCCTTTGCTACGAGCTCCTTCGCACCACCCGGCTGAGTATCCTCACTGTGCTGGAAAATTATCTTAACCTTACCGCAGAATTCATCTCGCATCTCGGAGAGCATCTCAGCATTGCCAAGCATCATCGATACGTGAAAATCGTGTCCACATGCGTGCATGACTCCATCGTTTTCACTAGCAAACTCAAGCTCGGTTTCCTCGTTAATCGGTAGTGCGTCGATATCAGCTCTTAGGGCAATGGTCCTACCTTCGCCCTTTCTACTAACGATTGTCGCAACTACAGAAGTAGGTGTCGGTTGCTCGATATTATCGACTCCATATTCACTTAGCTTCGCTTTAATAAGTGCTGAAGTTCTGTTTTCATGGTAACCAAGCTCTGGATGCCTATGCACATCTCTTCTAATGGTTCTAATCTCTTCAAAGAGCTCGTTTGCTCTCTTCAAAATTTTATTATCGCTCATCCCTAATCCCCTACATTTGAACTTTGTTTCACAATTTATTGCAAAGCTATAAAAATCTTATAATTCTTTAATCTCAATGGTTACATTAAATCTAGAAATTTAATATGCTGTATTATAACACCATTTTTTGTAATTTAAACAAAATTATCATATATTTTTGTGATATTTCACTAACATTCGCTAGAACTATTGGAATTTCAACGATAAATCGATGCGAAAAATTTGCACTTTATCGAGTACACTTGTTTCCATTTTATATTCTTAGAACTGTTAATTTTGCAATCACAAAAGACTCCTCTCATCGCACACGCGACAAGAGGAGTCTTTTGGAATATTAATTAACTTGTGAATAATATATTGCGAGTTCTGTAATTGATAGGATTTTACTTACCATCAGAATCGTTCACATGTACATCGAGCTGACTATAAGGAAGCACGATATCTGATTCAAGCAGGCACTTCTGTAGCACGCCCATAGCAGCTCTTCTCGTTACCCACTTGTCCTTCGGTTTACACCAATATCTGATTCTATATATTGCAGATGTTGCATCGAAGCTCTGAACAGCTAGGTACTCAGAGTTCTTGATGCCTTTAACCGCTTTGATCTTTTTTGCACATTCCGTCAGAACCTCTCTGACATGCTCCGGATCTTCATCGTATCTGAGCCCGATATCTATATCATAGACACCATTAGTTATGCCCACTTTAGTGATATTTCTGTTGCAGATCGTGACATTGTCTCCAGTATTTAGGCTTGTATACTGCGTGGTCTGAAGTGTGAACAGCGTAACTATACCTTCATCGTCATCAATCTTAATAACATCACCGACTTTAAAAGCTTTGTCATTAATTATGTGCATACCCATCAGTACATCCTTAAACACGTCTTGCATCGCCATGCCAAAGACCGCACCAGCAACACCGACACCGGCGATAATGGATGTAACACGTATATTATTTACTTCGAGTACCGCAAGCGCTGCAATTATCCATGTTACGCTCTTCATGAGTCTAAATGTCGATCTGACGATCGCATTCATCTGCACCGTATTATTGGTCTTTTTTACATAGAGCTTATGCGTATGTTCTATGACAATCGTCGCAATGATGGTGACTAAGATGATGATTATGCTACTTATAAATTGTGCCGAAGTGACCATTTTTACTATTATATCCACGTTATCCCCCTATCCCTGGAACACCGACAAGTCGTCCCAGCTAAGGAGTGACGACAGCACTCCGAAGCCTTCTACATCTTGATAAAACTCATCAATCTGCTTAGCTCCGTAATGCTTGTATATCTCTTCTGCCTTGGTGTTCCCTGCAAATACATCGATTACCATCTGCGAATATCCGGTGCTCGCAGCTCTGCTTCCCATCGTAAACAGGAGCCTTCGTCCAATACCGAAATCCCTGTAGGAAGCCTTGATATGAAGCATCTCAAGCCAAAATGCACCAAGTACATCTGGCGAGGGTGTGCCCGCTACGAAACCGACAATTTCACCAGCACCAGCCTCTTCACCATCGGCTAAGAGCTCAGCAACAAACATTTCATTTCCCGGTGTAAGGAAATATGCGTCCATTCTGCTCGCTGCACTCTCAGGGTTAACGGAGCTTAGATATCTCTTATCCAATATATTTGCATATGTATCATGATAGTTCTCTGATAGGATACGCCCAACCTCGGCTATGTCGGAACGCTTCGCCTCACGAATTTTAATATTTTGAATATCTTTCATACTATAGACCTGCCTTATTCATACATTACTCTATAGTATACACGAATTTTCATTTTAATTCCCTTAAAGTAATAACTTATTCCCAGTGTCCTTCACTGACAAGCACCTGCTCGGTGTATGCCTCTTTAACGACAACTGTTTTGGTCGTCACATGCGGAGCCGCATATGTATGTAAGCCATTTCAAGGCTTTGGTCTATGGGCCTGCCACTCTGCATTTGTTTTGAAGGTGGCACCACACTGACAAGTGTAATAATCAATAAATTTCTGTTGACGTGTCACCGCCGGATGTGTAACCGTCTTATATACTGCAGGTACCCACTTTTTCTTTGAATGGGATGAGCTACTATGGCTAGAGTCGCTACTATCTTTTTTAGACTTCTCCTCTTTGGCCCGCTCTTTTTCCTTTACTTTCTCTTTTTTCTTTTCTTTTTTCTTTTCTTTTTCCTTTTCCTTTGCTTTCTCCGCTTCAAGCTCTTTACTGCTGGAATCATCACTTCCACTTGCTTCGCTCTCGCCTTCGTTGTCAGCTTTAGAGCTATCTGATGATTTGCCAGATGCAGACTTTTCCTTCGTAACTTCTACCTTCTTTTTACCTCTCCCCTTCTCGCTCTTATCAGCACCGCAGCTTGCGAGCCCTATAGCTAAAGCAAGAGAGAGGATAATAACCGCAATAATACTTAGCAGCTTATTATCAAATAAGCTTTTCTGCATTCCCCATTTTCTCTCTTTCCAATATTTTAAAAATGAGATGGAGCATAGCACTCCATCTCATTCGATAATGCTTTTGTTCCCTGGTTTACATTTTGAGCTATGCGTTCTTCTTCCTCATAGCAACTACAACGCCTAGTAGCAGGCTAGCAACTACGAAAGCAAACATAACCTCAAATCCTGTGGAATCACCAGTCTTAACGACAGTTCTGATGTTCTTTCCATTTGCAGTAGCTGTTCTGCTTGGAGCCTTATTAGCTACGTGAGAAGCTACTGTAAATTCTGAATTTACAGAACCGTTGCTGAAACGAGCGGTTACAGCATGCTTTCCTAGTCTTAGAGATCTTAAGTATGATGCATGTAAGGTAATTCTTGCACTTCCCTTTACAACGTCGTAGTTGCTTGGATCTACAACCTTACCATCGATCTCAACGCCCTTGAATCTCTCAAAAGTCTTTTCGTCATCAGTCTTAGACTTAACAACTATGAGCATCCCGTTATCATCACCGTTCCAAGCGAGATTTCCATTCGCTACGTAATACTCAGGCGAAACGTTAGTATTTCCGCCATTATTGCCTGGAGTTGGCACGTTTGGCTGTGTGCTATTGTTATCTCCCTGATTGTTTCCTGGGTTTACCGGATTTACAGGCTTCTCAGGTGTTCCAGGCTTCTCAGGCTCTACAGGAGTTACTGGCTTTTCAGGCTCTGCCTGCTTGTGCTCAGTGTACTCGATAACATTGTTGTAAAGCGACATCGACGGCATGTCAAATACTACGATGTACCCACCGTCAGATGCTAGAATCTGCTTGAATGGAACCTTTACGAGCTTACCCTCATTATCAACGTAGTAAACCTGCTTTACATCCTTGCCATCTGGAACTAGTCTGCTGACCTTGAAGTTTCCTCTTACAAGCTTCGATAGCTCTGTACGATACATGTTGATCATGTCGATATCTAGAACTTCATAATCCTTTCCCTCTAGACCCTTTACAGTATCTTTAGGTAGCTTTCTAACGCTTACCAAATACTCTCCTTTTCCGAAGTGTAGACCAGTTACAGCCGTTGTATTATCTATATCGATAAGCTGCGTGTTGTTTTTACCTTCTTCGCTCTTGGGCTTTAGGATAAGCTCGTTGACACTGCCACAACTGAAATGATTGAATGCGTACTTAGCAGCCCCCCACTCAGACTTGTCCTTCATAGTCATTGGGAAGGAATCTATTGTATATCTAGGATCGTCTACATATACCATGTAGTTCTGATCTTCAATAAGCGAGTATTCAACTACACCTTCATTAACCTTTGCTGTAACTTCATCGTATTCGCTTACAAACTTTATATTTACACCATCAATAGGATTGTGGTCCTTATCGAAAACTGGAAGTGTATATGCGACACGCTTTGCAGCTTCAGGGTTGCTCACATACATCGACCTTAGAGTCAAGTAGAATGCATCTACTTTTCTTCCGTTATCCTTAGAAGGAACCGGCTTCTCGCCAGTCTTATTTAGCACCATGTAGGCGTTAGGCATTTCAAAGTCGCCATCTTCAGCAAATACGATATAGTTATTGCCCTTAACCATCTCGACATCAGGTAGAACACCGTTACTTGACTCTACTTTAGTCTCAATAGTCTGAGTTGTTGCATTATAGAAGATAAATGTAACCTTCTTCTTGACAGGCTTATACTCGTTACCAGACTTTCTTAGAACTGGCATGTTCTTGAGAATAACCTTTTCCTTCTCGTAGATCTTCGCATACTGCTCAGGCTTATACTTTGCACAATCCTCGCATTCGCCGCATGGATTGCAATCTTCGTTGTTGTTATTTCCAGTATTTTCTCCTGGCTTAACGATATCGCTTCCTGGCTTCTTGCCGTCTTTTCTAACAAGTTCTATTGCACTGCACTGCAGATAACCATTTATATCGTTAGCATCGTAGCCTTCGATAATAGGGTTATACTTGCCCTGCTTATTCTGCTTCATGGTGAACTCAATCTTGTTCTTCATAACGTAAGTATCGTTCTCATCTAGCTTAAGCTCGTAAGGAACGTTTCCTTCGGTATTGATTGTAACTTCACCCTGCTCGCTGTAGATAACCTTCGACTTGCCGTTATCCTTACGAACTAATCTGAAAGGCAAACCTGCCTTTGCCACATAGCCGCCATCAGAAACCTTTAGAACTGTAATATTGGAATTCGATTTAGGATTCTCTAATTCGCTCTGCTCTTTCACCTTGTGGAATACAAGTTTTGCAATCGGCTTCTCTGGTGCGCCTATTCCCTCGTCATAATCGTAATACAGCGGATACTCGTTCTCATATCTTGCATATATACGCATCAGATGCTTGCTGTTATATGCACCAACGATTGTATAATCAGAATATGATGGATTAGCAGTGTCCATACCAATCTTATACTGCGTTTCAGCTTTCATCTTAACGCCGTGGATCTTGCCATCCTTAACGGTGTATTTTTCAAATTCATATGACCAATCAGCAACTCTGCTCATATCTATGAGTTCTAGCTGAACACCGTCAGGCATTGGTGTTCCATCATCTAGAGTTACATCTATGTCACGAACGTTTGCTAATTCGCCTTTTTCTACTCTCTTCTTCTCCGCAGGCTTTGGCTCAGATGGGGTTTCGTCATTGTCTTCGATTTCCTTGAGAGTGACGGTCGTCACTGGCTTGTTCTCCAGAAGCTTCTTGTTATGTCTGTCATACCATACTAGAGTCTTGCCATTTGATGCGATTGCAACAGGAATTGTGCCAAGATTTGCATCAGCTTCAACGACTTTGTGAGTATCCATCTTCTCATCTTCCCATGAGAGACCAAGTCGATACTGCTTGTCAGAGATTAGCTGAAGTTCTAGTTTTCCGTTCTTAACTTCGTAATCCTTCTGGTCGTTGTTATCTGGATCTTCAAGTGTGAAGGCTGTTCCATCTTCAACAGGAGTTCCATCCTTATATACGACCTTCACAGATGTCTTCACGAACTTCTTGGATGATGTAGATGCTGCTAAAGGCTTTTCACCTGCAGGTGTCGCAGGAGCCGCAGCTGGTTTATTCTGTACTGCATCTCTTGTAGTAGCACTTGCCACTTCGTTAGAAACGCCCTCGCTCTCGGTAGCTACAGTGTTCGCAGCAGCCGTGCCCTCTGCAGCGGAGGTATCGTCAGCCATTACATGCCACGGCATCATGGTGAGTATCAGGATAGCTGTAAGCAATACTCCTGAAACCTTCGCCTTTAATTCTTTCTTCTTCGTAACCATTACTTTCCTTTCCTAATTGATTGTAGTCAATAAGTGTATTTGTACAAAAAACAACAATAGTCGTACCACGATTCGCGCCCATCTCGCGAATAACGGCATAACTATGTATTGTATTTTATGTTAACATTCTATCGCACTGGAAAAAGTGTTAACAATAATTCATACTTATACCATCGTGTACAACTATTGATACTTTTTATTATTAATTTTTATTATATTAATAAAATTTATCGCCTATGTGTAATCTACAATCTTCTGAGCGATGAATCCGCTCCCCCATATAATCGCAACTATTAGTAGTGCAATATTTCCTTTGCTCTTATTGCTCATATGATAACTCTCACTGATTAACTAATCGCATTGATTGGTCATTTGTTCACACCCTTGTTCACTTTTTTCTAATCTAAGAACAAACAAGCTGTTACAAGCGCAAAGCCCTTTAATAAATACTCCGTAATATACACTAAGATTATAACATGTAGACATGTTTAGGTGTACAATGCATCAATTATATATGATAAGCTATGTAATTTTTTGGTATAATAAGGAATCAATAAGCTTGATACTAGAGGAGGAATCGACTTGATAGAAACTGACCACATCATACTTCGCAAGGCATCCTTTGCTGACTGCGACCTTTTCGCGGAATGGGAATCGCGAGAAACCGTAATCGAGCACTTCTGCACGACTGGCAAAAGAAACCTAGATACGATAACAGACGAATTTCACAACGTCATTCATGACCCATCTCGCGAATGGATGACAATAGTTGAGAAGTCTAGCAAAAAGCCTCTGGGGAAAATTGATATCACCAACATTGATCCCATCAATGATTCACTAAATATCGCCATCATTTATCTCGCTGACGAAGCGGCCCGTGGCAAAGGCTACGGAACAGAATCGATGGAAGCGCTTCTTCGCCATGCTTTCGAGGAGCTCGGTACACATAGAGTTACCGTTTCTCATTTTCCTGATGACAAAGTCGCTTCGAACCTATACACTAAGCTAGGTTTTAGGACAGAAGGTATACTCAAGTTAGCTGGGAAACGCAGCAATGAGTATTTCGATATGGAACTTCGGGCTATTCTGGTAGAGGAATGGGATGAACAGAACGAAATGAAAGCTTTAAAAGCTTGACTTTGAACACTTTGAGTAATATAATTTTTAGGCATATTATGCAAATGGAGTAGGGCTCTACCCGGTAGCTCCGACACTAAGTTATTTTTAGTATGTCGAACAAGATCCTCGGATCCAAGTAGACAGTGCCGAAACCGATCTTCAGATCTGAGTAGGTAGAAAGGAAAGAAAATGAAGTCTTACATCGCTAAGCCTGCAGATATCGACCACAAGTGGTATGTTATCGATGCAGAGGACAAGACTCTAGGTAAGGTTGCAGCTGAGATTGCAATGATCCTAAGAGGCAAGAAGAAGCCTATCTACACACCTCACGTTGACTGCGGAGATTACGTAGTTGTTGTAAACGCTGAGAAAGTAGCAGTAACTGGCAAGAAGGAAAAGCAGAAGATTTACAAGAGCCACAGCGGATATCCAGGTGGTCTCAAGGAGACAACTCTTGCAGAACTTCGCGCTAAGAAGCCAGAAGAGATCATCCGTCACGCTGTTAAGGGCATGATGCCTAAGGGCAAGCTCGGCAGACAGATGTTCAAGAAGCTAAAGGTATACGCAGGACCTGAGCATCCACATGCTGCACAGAATCCTGAAGAGTGGACATTCTAGGAAGGGAGGATTAGAAGATGGCTAAAGAAATGTATCAGGCAACAGGAAGAAGAAAATCTTCAATTGCTAGAGTCAGATTACTCCCTGGAACAGGAAGAATCGTTGTAAACAAGAAGGAGCTCGAAGATTACTTCGGACTTGAAGTTCTCAAGAACGAGGTTAAGAGACCTTTTGAAATCACTGGAACAACTGGAAAGTACGATGTAATCGCACTAGTTAACGGTGGTGGTACAACAGGACAGGCTGGAGCACTTAGACACGGTATCTCAAGAGCACTTTGCGAAGTAGATGCTGAGGCTAACAGACCAGCACTTAAGGCCGCTGGATTCCTAACGAGAGACCCTCGTATGAAGGAAAGAAAGAAGTACGGTCTGAAGAAAGCTAGAAGAGCTAGCCAGTTCTCGAAGCGTTAATATTTGTAATAACAGAGATAGTAACTCAAATTTCAAAAATAGTTCCCTTTGCATTTGCATAGGGAACTATTTTTTATATGGATAATATTATGTAAGCTTGTGGATTATATAGCAAATTTTACTTTATGACTGATTAAAACAAAATACTTTGAATGTTAATCTTCATGTGATAAAATTAAACAACCTCACGATATCGTTAGATTAAATTTATATTTTGGAGGACAGATGGCTGTTTGCTACGATAAACTTTGGAATATTCTTGAACAAAAAAATATGAAAAAAACTGAACTGAAAGATATTTCAGGAATCAGTTTTAATGTGTTAGCTCGCCTTGGAAAAAAAGAGACTGTTTCTATGGAAAGCATTGAAAAAATCTGTACAGTTCTTAACTGTAATATAGGAGAAATGATGGATATAATACCAGATAATAACAATCATCGTTTTACCACAATAGAGTTGTTTGCTGGAGCTGGTGGTCTTGCTTTAGGTATAGAAAAAGCAGGTTTTGATACACTTGGATTAATCGAATTTGATAAAAATGCTGCAGATACGCTTCAGCACAATCGCTCGAATTGGCGTGTTATCAATGATGATATCGCTAACATATCAAAACTTGATTTAGAAGATTATTTCTATTTAAAAAAAGGTGAGTTGGATTTACTATCCGGAGGTGCTCCTTGTCAATCTTTTTCATATGCTGGAAACCGACTCGGTCTCGAGGATGCAAGAGGAACATTGTTCTATCATTATGCAAAATTTTTAAAAAAGCTTCAGCCTAAAATGTTTGTATTTGAAAATGTAAAGGGTTTGCTTAATCATGATCAAGGCAGAACTTATAAAACTATTTTAGATATATTTGAACAAGAAGGCTATACTATTAAAGATACTCAAATTAAAGTAATGAACGCATGGGACTATGGTGTTCCTCAGAAGCGCGAAAGACTAATCACAGTAGGTATTAGAAATGATTTAGCAAGTAAAATACACTTTGAATTCCCAAATCCGCACGAATATAAACCAGTTTTAAAAGACATACTCTTGGATTGCCCAAAAAGTGTCGGCGCTTCATATTCAGACTATAAAAAAGCTATTTTTGAGCTAGTTCCTCCCGGCGGATATTGGCGAGATATTCCAGAAAGTGTAGCAAAAGAATATATGAAAAGCTGTTGGGATATGGGTGGTGGAAGAACTGGCATATTACGAAGATTAAGTCTCGATGAACCATCTTTAACAGTATTAACATCCCCGAGTCAAAAACAAACCGATAGATGTCACCCAATAGATCCACGACCTTTCACGGTTAGAGAGAATGCACGATGTCAAACATTTCCCGATGATTGGGAATTTTGTGGTAGCGTAAGTCAGCAATATAAGCAAGTCGGAAATGCTGTTCCTGTAAAGTTAGCTTATGAAATTGCTCTAAAAATTAGGGAAGGATTGGAAAATATAAAATGTGGATACTAAACTTCATATCTGAAATCGATTTTGAAAATCATGTTAAAGCAACCATAGAAAAATATGGCGAAAAACTTGAATCATTTGATCTCAAGCGCTTTAATAAGAACTTAATCGATCCTATCAAGTTAATATTTGATAAAACAGTATATGGATCTTCATGGAGTGAAATTGTAAGCAATGAAATTTTTCGCCAAAGGGATAAATCCAATAATAACGATATTGGCTACTTTCACCAAAGAATTTTCCAGTATATCAAAAACTGTGAAGTACCTCAAAACGGCGAAAGCGGAGGTTGGGATGTGATTTATAGGAATTGCACCGGTATAGAAATCCCCGATGCTGGTAAAGTAAGCACAATTTACGTTGAGATGAAGAATAAGCACAACACGATGAATTCAGCATCTGCCGGAAAAACTTTTATTAAAATGCAAAACCAACTCCTTAACGATGATGACTGTGCATGTTTCCTTGTAGAGGCAATAGCGCAGCGTTCACAGAATATAAAGTGGGAGACAACTGTTGACAAGAGAAAAGTTGGGCATAAATTAATTCGTCGTGTAAGCATGGATCAATTTTATTCTTTAATAACTGGTGAAGAAGACGCCTTCTATAATATGTGTATGGTGCTTCCAGAAGTTATAGAGAAAGTTGTTAATAACATGCAAGATATACGTGTACCAAGCGATACTGTTTTGTCTGAACTAATAGAGTGGGCTGAACATTTAGATGGCACAACTGAAGATATGTCCATTGCAATGGCTGTATATATGCTTGGTTTTAGTGGATACAATGGTTTTTACTAATAAGGAGGTTTGTTTTGTTAGTTATAGATGGAAATAAAGGACTTGGTATTGATGAAAGTGGATTTATGGATGAATCTGATTTCAACACTCCTATATCAATTATGCACAATGATCTATTTCAGTTGTTTTACGAAACAAATCTTTTTATGTACAAAATATATGACTCATTATCTCCTAACGCAAATGATTTATTAGAATTATTTTTTGTTGGAGTCTATATCAAAATTCATAAGTCAATACAGTCAGCAGTTGTATCGTTATCCAGAGGATTAGAAGAAGAAACCAAAATAATGTTACGATCTGTATTAGACAAGCTTTTTATTATGCGAGCCATTTATAATAACAAAGATAACTTTGATAAACTGCTAAGTCATCAGAATTATGAAAGAAGATCTTTAAATAATGCCATAAAAAATAAGCTTCCTGGCTTAGAAAATCTTAATTATAATATAAAAGATTTACCTAAAGGAAAAAGAACTTCCATGAAGCAATGGGCAAAACTAGCTAATATGGAGGCTCAATATAATGTTGTTTACCGACTATTCTCTACAAATATCCATTGCTCTTTATCATCATTGGAATCTGATTTATCAATAAAAGATGGTTTTCCATATATGATAGACATTTGTCCTCATTTTGAAGAAACAACAAAGCTAATTTTAACTATAATTGATGATGCCTTTAATGCTCTAGATATTATAGTCAATTATTTTGGTCTGGATAAATCTGAATACAACAGTTTGAAAGACAGTATCAGAGCATACGAGAATAACGAACTAAATAAGCAGAAGATTATCGATTAAAGAATTCAATTTAAGCTATAATACTAACCTAATAAGACTAAAAATACACTGCCTGTCATGAAGTGCACCCCAAAAGTTAGACACCAAACTAACTTTTGGAGGTGTACTTTTTT
>ERZ772960.768-NODE-768-length-26966-cov-2.667459_pt1 | contig 26966 bp, 26 predicted proteins | sample MGYA00580678_ERZ772960 | MGnify/ENA primary metagenome ERZ772960 (study PRJEB29015, sample SAMEA2737930) | human oral metagenome | biome: human oral; feature: human-associated habitat; material: dental | place: China | collected 2059 ... | reverse complement strand
GTATAAAGAGCCTCTGTACGCCAGTCTTCGAGCCCAAGCAGAGCACCGATACCTATCTTGTGTATGCCTGACCTGCCTATGCGGTCGGGTGTCTCGAGACGGTAACGGAAGTCGGCTTTTCGCCCTCCGGTATGGTATGCGGGGTATCGGCTTTCGTTGTAAGTCTCTTGGTAGATGCAGACATAGTCGAGCTTGGTGCTTCGGAGCATCGCATACTCTTCGGTCTCGAGCGGTTGCACCTCGAGCGATATTTGCGAGAAGTCGTTTTTTATTGTTTTTATTACTTCGTTGTAATAATGGGCATCGGTTTTACTTGGAGCGTCGCCCGAGACGAGCAGTATATGCTTGTATCCGAGCTTTTTGATAGCCTCCGCCTCGGCTGCTACCTCGTCGAGTGTGAGCATCTTGCGAGCTATCTTGTTCCTTGTGCTGAAGCCGCAGTATACGCACGAATTGTGGCAATAGTTCGATAGATACAGCGGGATATATAGCTGTACTATGTTGCCGAAACGCTCGAGCGTCTGGCGACGTGCTTCACGAGCCATCTCTTCGAGGAACGGACGAGCGGCAGGCGATATCAGAGCTTCGAAGTCGTCGAGATTGCGGTGACGTTTGTCTATCGCACGGCGGACGTCGTCGGCAGTCTTCGAAAGTATATCGTCTGTGGTTTGGCTCCAATCGAGTGGCTCGATATAGTCGTAGAAAGTCATTTGTATATCTTTAAAGTAAAAATAATCAATCTAAAAATGCCGTCAGCGGCGACGATGCCTCGGCGTATTTCGACGTCCCTCCCATCTTAGCTTCGAAAGCCATCCTACCGGCTATCACTGCCAAGCGGAACGCTTCTGCCATCTCTACGGGGTTGCGTGCAATGGCGATAGCCGTGTTCACGAGCACTGCATCGGCACCTATCTCCATCGCCAGAGCAGCATCGGACGGAGAGCCTATGCCTGCATCTATTACCACAGGTAGATTGCTCTGCTCGATGATGATTTCGAGCATCTCGCGGGTTCGTAGTCCGCGGTTGCTTCCGATTGGCGACCCGAGCGGCATTACGGCTGCCGCTCCCGCTCCTTCGAGCAGTTTACACAGGACGGGGTCTGCCTGAATGTATGGCAATACGACGAATCCCTGCCGAGCAAGCTCTTCGGTAGCTCGCAGTGTCTCCACAGGGTCGGGTAGCAAATATTTGGGGTCTGGGTGTATCTCGAGCTTTATCCAATCGGTCTGCAACGCCTCGCGTGCAAGCTGAGCGGCAAAGACCGCCTCGCGTGCATTGCGTACGCCCGATGTATTGGGCAGTAGGTGGATACGCTCGTGGCGGAGGTGTGCCAAGATATCGTCGTTGGTATCGTCGAGTTCGACACGTTTCAGCGCCACCGTTACAAGTTCCGACTCTGAGGCGAGTATCGCCCTACGCATCTGTTCGTTCGACGAGAACTTCCCCGTCCCCGTGAAGAGTCGGGAGGTGAAGGTTCTGTCTGCTATCTTCAATGTTTGCATTACTTTGTGTTTTGTTTTATTGGTTTTATTGATAAAATGGTGAAAATACTATTGATTATCCGAGAGTGCGTTTAATATTTTTTTCGTACAACCATCGAAGTCGTTGCTGCCGAGTATTGCCGACGATATTGCTACGCCGTGTATTCCGCACTCTGCGATACTGCCTGCGTCGGCAGCCGTAATACCTCCGATGGCATACGTCGGCAGATACATACCGTGTGCCTTCATCTGCCGGGTGATGGCTGCCAGCCCTTCGATACCGAGTATGGGGCTTAGACGTCGCTTTGTGGTTGTGTGGCGGAAAGGTCCTATTCCCACATAGTCAGCACCCATACGGTATGCGTGCTGTACGTCTGCGAAGGTGTTGCAAGTGGCTCCGATTATCTTGTCGTCGCCAAGTCGTTGGCGTGCCCGGTCTACCGCTTCATCTTCTTTGCCCAGATGTACGCCGTCGGCACCTGCTTGCAGGCAAACGTCGACACTATCGTTTACTATCAGCAGTGCGTCGTGTCTGTGGCAGATATCTACCGCAGCCCGAGCATACTCCAATAGCTCAGCCTCGACCGAATCTTTGAGGCGGAGCTGTATGAGTTTTATCCCTGCACGGCAGGCAAGCTCTACTTGGCGGCATAGCGATAGCGTCGGGTGCGGGTGCGTGATGTACATCAGTCGGATAGCATTCATATCGTATGTATTGTAATCGTTCTTGGCGTTGAGGAAAAGCATTCCACGGCTCTTTTTTATATTTGCGGCAACGTACAACTGCCCCCTGCCTACTGCCTGTCGTAGAGTGAATCCTCTTGCCAGATACGCCACTATTGCCGACGACAGCCGACAGCCTGTACCGTGTTTCCTCTGTGCCGACCGCAATACACGGAAGTCGCTCCGCTGCCCGCCGACGGAGTAGAGACTGTCGCAGACGAAAGGCGATTCGTCTGCTCGGTGGCCGCCTTTGATGAGTATGTTCACTCTGTGTCGGTCGGCTAATCGTTGTATCTCCTCATCGCTGCAGCCATTGCCGAATAGTGTCTGAGCCTCGTCGTAGTTGGGTGTTATCAGATATATTTTATTCAAAATATCCGATAGCGTCGATTGCTGCATTCGTATCGATTCGCTGCCGTGCAGTACGAAACCCGACGAACTGCCGAGTATCGGGTCCCAGCAGATACGTACATCGGGCAGTTTCCGACAGAGATAATCACATATCTCGAGTAGCACTTCGAGCGACTCGATTATTCCTATCTTTACGTAACGAATGGTGTTTTGCGATACGATGGCGTCTATCTGCCGTTTTATCTGCTCCGCTCCGAGCCACTCTACGTCGGTCAGTTCGTATTGGTTTTGTACGGTATTGCCTGTATTGACACCGAAACAGTATGCACCGATATTCTCGGTCGTCTTGATGTCGGCACTTACTCCTGCTCCCGACGATGGGTCGAAGCCCGCAATGCTCATAACCAACGGCGTAGTGATAGACTGCCAGTTGCTCATCACCTCGTCGAATGCTGGCGTAGCGTTTTTCCCCCAGAGTCCGCCCATAAGGGCTGCTCCTGCAAAGCCAAGAGCAAAGGTACTGTATATGTTGTCGGCAGATATGCCTCCAAGTGCCACCACGGGCTTATCTATTCGTGGCAAACGCTCTTCCAACAGTCGGTAATCGAACGCCCCACGGTACCCCTCTTTTGTAATGCTGTCGAAGATGGGGCTTAGGAAACACTCCGACACTTGCGGGTGCAACTCCTCTATCTCCTCGACTGAGTGGCAAGATACCGATACGAAACGATATTTGTCGAAGTCGCGGAACGACCGATACAAGTTGCCGCTAAGGTGTATGCCTTGCAATCGGTATTTTTCTGCCAGATGAAAATAGTTGTGTATTACCAATCTTGCTCGGTATCGTGGTTCTATCCGACCGATGAACTCTTCGTAGACCTCTTCCGACGAATCGGGCTTACGCAGATGAAGCCGTTCCAAGCCGCGTGCAAAGAGTGCGTTACAAATCACGGTTTCGTCCTCGAAATAGTGAGGCAGAGTGATAGCAACTATCGTTTTCTTCGAAATATCGGTGCTTTTACTCATTTGTCTACCACTGTATAAGTCAATTCTTTTCGGTCAATGCTTTGCGGAATTGTTTGTTTGCTCTCATCGAGCAGAAGTGCTCGCCGCACATAGAGCAGTAATGAGCCTCTTTGTGTCCCTCCTCGGGCAGTGTCTGGTCGTGAAAACTCAGAGCCTTCTCGGCGTCGAGCGACAGACGGAACTGGTCGCGCCAACGGAATTCGAAGCGGGCTTTGCTCATAGCATAGTCGCGATATGCCGCCGCAGGATGTCCCTTGGCTACGTCTGCGGCGTGAGCCGCGAGCTTGTAGGTTACCACTCCCTCTCTTACGTCGTTTTTGTCGGGCAGCCCCAGATGTTCTTTGGGAGTAACGTAACACAGCATCGACGTACCGAACCAACCTATCATAGCCGCACCGATGGCAGACGTGATGTGGTCGTATCCGGGAGCTATGTCGCATACCAGAGGTCCTAAGGTGTAAAACGGTGCTTCGTGGCAATATCGGAGTTGTAGCTCCATATTCTCTTTTATCTTGTGCATCGGCACGTGTCCGGGTCCCTCTATTATCACCTGTACATCGTGTTTCCAAGCCACTTGTGTAAGCTCACCGAGGGTTTGTAGCTCGGCAAACTGAGCCTCGTCGTTGGCATCGGCAATGCAACCGGGTCGCAAACCGTCGCCGAGCGAGACGGCGACATCGTAGCGTGCGAGTATTTGGCATATCTCTTCGAAGTGTTCGTAGATGAAACTTTCGCGTTTGTGTGTGGTACACCAGTTGGCAATGATGGAGCCGCCACGCGATACGATGCCCGTTACACGGTTGATGGTCAGAGGTATGTGATGCCACCGCAGACCTGCGTGTATGGTGAAGTAATCGACGCCCTGTTCGGCTTGTTCGATGAGTGTGTCGCGGAAAATCTCCCACGTGAGAGCCTCTAATCTGCCTCCAACCTTCTCGAGTGCCTGATACATAGGTACAGTGCCGATGGGTACGGGCGAGTTGCGTATTATCCATTCGCGTGTCTCGTGGATGTTGGGACCGGTGGATAAATCCATAACGGTATCTGCTCCCCAACGAAAAGCCCATACCGCTTTCTCTACCTCTTCGGATATGGACGACGATACGGGCGAATTGCCTATGTTGGCATTGATTTTCACCAAGAAGTTACGCCCGATAATCATCGGTTCGCTCTCGGGATGGTTGATATTGGCGGGCAATATTGCTCTGCCTTCGGCAATCTCACGGCGTACGAATTCGGGTGTTATCCGTTGCGGAATGTTCGCTCCCATCGGGTTGCCGAGGTCTTTGGGGTAATTTTCGCATATACGGTCTATGAGCTGGTTTTCGCGAATAGCTACGTACTCCATCTCGGGCGTGATGATGCCTTGGCGTGCGTAATGGAGCTGACTTACAGAGCCTTCTTTGGCTGCACGCGGCGTAGTGTTTACGTGTTCGAAACGCAGATGTTCCAAACTTTTATCACGATAGCGTTCTTTGCCATACTCGGACGATAGCGTCTGCAATACGACGGTGTCGTTACGCTCTTCTATCCATTGTTCGCGTATTTTAGGCAGTCCTTTGTGTATGTCGACCTTGTAGGCGGGGTCGGTATATACTCCCGATGTGTCGTAGACGGTTACGGGCGGATTGGGTTCTGCGTTGCCCTCTTCGTCGATGGTATTCGATAGTTTTATTTGCCGCATAGGTACGCGTATATCGGGGCGGCTTCCTTCGACGTAGATTTTCTCCGACCCGTATATGGCGCCAGTTGTAACGTTGATTGATTCCATATAAGTTAATCTCTTGTTTTTCTCAACCTCCTTGGGTTGCTTTTATTAATAAAATCCTTGAATTGTCTTTTAGAGTGTACTCTGCCCAGCGACTACGACTTACGACTACGTCGTCGACAGCGATAGCCGTGTTTGCCGTATCTATATGCTCCTGAGCCAGTAGTGCGGCGAGTGTGGTATCGTCGGCAACAGTGATGTTTTTCCCGTTCAATATAACAATCATACAACAAATGATTTATTACAGACAGGAGCGATTCGTTGGAGAGAAAAGAATATAGGATGTTTTTTTCGTTAACTCAAATCCCTACGGCGGCATTATCCGCATCAGGTTCGAGGGTATAATCTCAGCCTACAATGAAGCACCCCTTTTTTGTTTATTTTTCGCCTGCAAAGGTAATGAAAATATTTTACAGCGTGAGAAAAAAACGAGAAAATTTGCAATAAAAAAAGGCTGCTCGATAGTTTTCGAACAACCTCCCTCTCCGCATCTGTCGGGGTGACAAGACTCGAACCTGCGACCTCTACGTCCCGAACGTAACGCGCTACCAACTGCGCCACACCCCGCCGGATATTATTTCACTTAAAAAATTCCATAAAAAAAAGTCGGGATGACTGGATTCGAACCAGCGACCACACGCCCCCCAGACGTGTACTCTAAACCGGACTGAGCTACATCCCGAATTATTTTTTTCAGACTGCAAAGGTAATATTTTTTTCAGACAAAACAGCAATAAACGCAAATAATACTCTACCCTATCCGATAAAATATCAGAAACCGCTATAGACCATCGTCAGACGAAGTGGAGAATATGCGTTTTTGCCACTCCTAATTACCGCTGCAGCAAAACGTTTCGTAATACGGTATTCGATTATTTCTCCTTTACTGTCTGTATAAATATCGACAGGTATGAGCAGATAATTTATCGAAGTATCTGTAATTGTCTTATCTTTCAGCTTTTTATTGAGTAGGCGAGAAACATCTGCCGCATACGACCGCTTTGCCGAACTGTATTTCATCACCTGTGCCTCATTGTTGCGGTACGCCTTGAGCGAGCCTGTCTTTATAAAGTCGCCGACCGCCTCTTCGGGGATAAGCAGCAGTGTGGCCGGCGAGGGTATTGCTCCCTTCGAAGCGTCTATCTCTGTCGGCTCGAAGACTATCTCGGCACTGTTGACGAATATTTTCCTCATCGTCTTACTCGGCATTTTGCTTTCAATACGCTCTCTTATCCGCCGTATCGGTAGCGTTACTTTCGGGTATGCTCCCGAAGTCGATACTACATAGTTTACCGAGTCGCGTTTATTGAGCTTTTCGGCCAATCCGCTACGAACTATTCTGTTTATCTGGCGTACGTCTTTGCCTGCCGGATAGTTTACAAATGTGTTGACAGTCATTGTTGTGTCTTTACCCGAAGTCGTCTTGGTACGATACGAATAGTGATAGAAAAGCTTCATATCTATCTCGAACAAGTATAGCAGCGTCGATTTGCCGTACGACGTCGTTATATACAGTCCCTTAAAATGGTTTAAAAAGTCGCCTACAGATTTATACGAACTCTGCGGAATATTGAAAAAACGATTTTTTATGGTTTCCGAGAAATAATACTTTATGCTTGGCACATACTTCTTGTTTTCTCGCACTTTGGGGCTCACCGTGTAGTCGACCGCCGTTATCAGTTTACGTCCCAGCAACTGACTCTCGTTTATATCGAGAAATTCATTAGGATCGAAGTCCGTAAGATACTGAGTGTGATAGTCGGGAGTACCTTTGTTTAGCTCATATATCGAAATCTCCATCGGTTCGCTATCGCTACCAAAGTAACTACGATAAAACATAAACAACACCAACGAATCGGGCTGTGCATTGTATGCCGTAGGTGGAAACTCATAATTTACAGGCGGAGCAAACTGCACCACCAAGTCGGCTTTGACTCCGCCATATTTATCGCTACTATACTCTCCCAGAATCATCGACATACTATCGATACACTGAGCCGATACGGCAGAGTACAAATAATCGGTCGATTGCAGATGAATGGTATCGACCGATGTGGCTATTTTATCGTCTTGCGGCTGTATCTCCAATCCCAGAGAATCAGATTTGTTGCACGAATAAAAGGCAACCGCAATGAGTGTACAATACACCAAATATTTTAATCTCATACTCTTTTTGTTCGTAATAAAATGAATATTATTTCCTCTACGGGCAATATCTTTTACCCGTTCCCGATTACTTGGAAGTGAGTTTGTTATAGAGCTCCAAATATGTGGCATTCATATCGTCTTTATATTTTAAGTATTTCACCGCTTTCGTATCAACTACTCCTTTTAGCAGATTTTTCATATCACTATCTCCTTCTACCACTACATCAGAATATTGCGAGGCGAGCCGTATCAGACTTTCCCAAGTAATTTCTTTATCTTTTATCAGTTTTTGCTGCTCTACCTCCTTTATTCCCAGACGTTTTTCCAACTTCTTGTTGATAGTGTTCGTAAACTTGTCGTTGAATGCCGAAAAAATCACCTTCGACTTGGCATAAAAAGGGTCTGTCGAATACATCGTCTTGATATACAAAGGCGCCAGCGACGAGAACCATCCGCTGCAGTGTATGATATCGGGAGTCCAACGCAATTTTTTTATGGTTTCCAATACTCCTTGCGTATAGAATATTATACGCTTATCGTTGTCTTTGAAACTCTCATTGTTTTCGTCGACAAGCATAGCTCGCCTCCTAAAAAATGCCTCATTATCGATAAAATACACTTGTAGCCTTACCGATTGTATCGTCGCTACTTTTATTATAAGCTGATAATCGTTGTCGTCTACTACCATATTGAGTCCCGATAGCCGTTGTACCTCGTGCAACTGATTTCTCCGCTCATTGATGATACCATAGCAAGGAGCAAATATTCGTACCTCGAAATCACCGTTTTCTTGAATAAACTGCGGAAGCTCACGACAAAATTTAGCTGCAATTGTTTCAGGAGTATAAGGTACAATCTCCTGATAAATATACAATATTCTGGTAGGATCCATTGAAATGTACAATATTTATTTTGTGCAAAGTTACAAAAAAAATACCATAGGACAATTTTTTTGATCAACCGGCATCGAATAATCGGCCAATACCATCTGTTACAGTATTTATACCATCTTGTAATTTCGTACCTATCATAGGTTTGAGAAATATCGGGATATCGGCATTCAGTTCGATACACAAAGACGTCTTCAATGGCTCCTGTTCTGCTATTATCATACATATTTCTGCTTTGAAAGGGAGCTTCTCGATATTCAGCCTTATCTTGTCTGCCCCCCGCTCTACGATACGTAGCAGCAGGTCGCCTACGGGAGCCACCCGAAACTGTACGTAGTCCGTATCGCACTCGAAATTAACGGTATACTCCTTCGGTATCCTGTCTCGGAACTGTTCGATGTTTTTCAAGTCCGATACCTTACCGTACACTTCCTCAAAAGGCTTGTTTACAGTGATTGTCTTACTTTGGTAAAGTGCCATTTAGTCTGTTTTTCTATGATTTATCTATAAATTTTTCCGTTGAGTATGACCGTATCTACCATTGGTTCCGTATACGAATACGGTATGTAAGCTATCGACGGTATTTCGGTAGTTATAAACAGGTTTGCTGCCTTACCTGCTGTGATAGAGCCGTGTGTGTCGCTGATACCCAAAGCATAAGCTCCGTTGATGGTAGCGGCGTTGATGGCTTGTGCGGGCGTAAGCCTCATCTTGATACAGGCGAGCGAAATCACCATCTTCATATTGCCCGACGGAGTGGAGCCGGGGTTGAAGTCTGTTGCCAGAGCTACCGACAGACCGCTGTTTATCATCTGTTTGAGCGGAGCGTATGGGAGGTTGAGGAAGAACGAACAGCCCGGAAGCCCCGTCGGCATAGTCTCAGAGCCTTTGAGAGCCTCTATCTCTTTTTCGCCCGACGACTCGAGATGGTCTACCGATAGTGCATTGTATCTGACGCCAACCTGTACGCCACCCGAAAAATCGAGTTCGTTGGCGTGTATCTTGCCGCGGATACCGTACTTTTGGGCAGTCTCCAAGATACGTGCGGTCTGCTCTACGGTGAAGAACCCTTTGTCGCAGAATACATCGACATATTCGGCAAGTTGTTGCTCGGCAACTTTCGGCAACATCTCGTTGCATAGTAAATCGATATATTCGTCTTCTCTGCCGTTTTTGTACTCCTGAGGGAATGCGTGAGCTCCCAAGAATGTGGCTTTCACTGTTGCCGGTGTCGCCTGCGACAGACGTTTGATGACACGTAGCATTTTCAGCTCGTCTTCGGTCGAAAGCCCGTAACCGCTCTTTATCTCGATAGCTCCCGTGCCGAAACCTATGACCATCTTCAAACGTCGCAGTGCCTGACGGTAAAGTTCGTCTTCGGAGGTCTCGTGCAGCAGACGTGCCGAGTTGAGTATGCCGCCGCCGCGTTTGGCTATCTCTTCGTACGACAGACCGTTGATTTTATCGAGAAACTCACCCTCTCTACTGCCGGCAAAGACGATATGAGTATGCGAGTCGCAAAAAGATGGGAAAACCATTTTGCCGCTTGCATCTATTGTCTCTCCACTGTAATCGGGGCATTGCTCCATCTTGCCAAACTCTTTTATGAGCCCGTCTTCGACCATCAGATAAGCGTTGTCGAGAGTGTTCAGGGTATTCATTTCGCTGCCGCACAGACGCAGCACTCCTTGCGGCAATATGCCCACAAGTGTCTTTATATTTTTTATAAGCATAGTACAAATGATGACTTTAAATTTTTGTACAAAATTAATTTTTTTACTCCGAACCGACAAAAAAATATTAACTTTACAGGCAAATTATATTCATTACAAATGAGATTCGGTCTGATAGGCAAACATTTGTCGCACTCTTTTTCTAAGCGTTTTTTCGAAGATTATTTTGTACATAACCATATAAATGCGCATTACGACAACATAGAATTGGCAAATATTGCCGACTTCGAAGCCGTATTGGCAAGGCAGGAATACAGTGGGTTTAACGTAACAAATCCGTATAAGATAGAGATAATGAGGTATTTGACTGCCTTAGACGAGACGGCACGTAGTGTAGGAGCGGTCAATTGCATCAAAATAACAGGCAATGACATAGTAGGTTACAATACCGATGTATACGGATTTACAGAGGCGATAAAGCCTTTCGTCCGACAACATCATCGTAGGGCTTTGGTGTTGGGTAGCGGAGGAGCATCGAAGGCGGTACGGGCGTCGCTGCAAAGTTTTGGTATTGAGTATATTGTGGCTTCACGACGAACGACAGACAATACTATACCATACGCCGAAATAGACCGCAATATTATAGATGAATGTCGAATAATAGTAAATGCGACGCCGCTCGGTATGTTCCCCGACACGGATAGTTGTCCCGATATACCGTATCAATACATAGGTGGGCTACATTTGCTATTCGACCTCATATATAATCCTTCGGAAACTCTTTTTCTAAAAAAAGGCAGACAGCAAGGAGCAAAAACCGTAAACGGACTGGAGATGCTTATTTCACAAGCACTTAAAGCTATAAAAATTTTCAATATAAGACAATAAACCGAAATCGAAAAAATGGATATGACAGCAACAAGCAAAAGACTCGATAATATAATGTTTATCGATATAGAAACGGTTCCCCTGACGGAGCATTTGACGGAACTGCCCGACACGATGCAATCGCTGTGGTTGTCGAAGGCAGACAACATAAAAAACTATCAGAAAAACGAGTCGGCAGACAGCCATTCCGACGAGTTTTACTTCAACAACGCAGGCATATACTCCGAATTTGCCAAGATAGTGTGTATATCGATAGGTGTATTTGCTCGTGAAAACGACAAGGCAAGCCTGCGAATAAAATCTCTGGCAGGCGACAACGAAATAGCCATATTACAGGATTTTGCCTATATCCTGCAAAAATTCTCCGCCAATCGTAACTGTCAGATTTGCGGGCACAACATCAAAGAGTTCGATATACCGTTCGTTTGCCGCAGGATGTTGATAAACGGCATAGAGATACCCGAATGTATAAATGTCGCGGGCAAGAAACCCTGGGAGGTGCCCTTCGTGGACACTCTCGAACTCTGGCGTTTCGGCGACTACAAAAGCTATACATCGCTCAAACTGCTTACTACGATACTCGGTATACCGACTCCCAAAGACGATATCGACGGCTCGCAGGTGGCTCGTGTATATTATATCGAAAAAGACATTGCACGCATTGCCCGATATTGCCAAAAAGATGTGCTGGCGACGGCTCGGTTGTATCAACGACTAAACAATATACCGACTGTCGAAGACGGTTGTGTGGTATTCACAAACTGACATAGGCGAAGGCAATTGCCCTACTTCGTACAGAAAGGTCAAATATAGCGAAACACTTCTTTACCTTTGGTTTTCAGTGCTTTGTTCATCTCGATATAGTTCGGATAGATACGCTTAAGTTCGCCGTAGAACCGCTCTCCGTGATTCATCTCTCTGGTATGGCAAAGCTCGTGGACACAAACAAAATCGATAAGATTTTCGGGCAAAAATAGCATATATGCGCTAAGAGAGATATTGCCTTCGGTGCTGCAACTTCCCCACCTCGTACGTGCCGTATTGATACGTAGCGAATTATATTTGAAGCCGTAACGAGAGGCCAGAAGCCGCAGTTTTTCGGGAAAAATACGTTTCGCCTCAGCAATCAAAAACTGCCTTATTATATTCCTTATAGCTTGCTGTCGATTAGGAAGTTCGAAGCAAAAACCAGAAGGATAACGAATGCTCAACACTCCCGACGTCGACAACACTGCCGACAAACTGTCTTTGAGCCTCGCCTCTTCGACAAATCGTATCTCGAAAGTAGATGTCTGCAATCGACTGCCGGCATCGTACATATATTTATTTGCTTGCCTGTCGATACGCTCTTTGTGCCGAAGAAACCACTCTTCCTTATCGGCAGGCAAGGGCAACACTCTGTCGGCAAACAGAGGATTGAACGATATTAGAGCGCCTTTCGACGATATGGAATACTTTATTCCTCTACACCTCGTATTAGGCAAAAGCCTGATATCACCTATCTTAGGATGATGATAAACTTGGCTCATACAGACTGACTTTCCAAGTATTTTATATGTTTAACACAAAAAGAGGCTGCCTCCTTACGTACCCCGATGATAGACAACCTCTTTTTTGTAGCTGAGTCGATTTATATATCGGTTCTAAGACTAATACCAATATAATTATTTTCCTTATACTTCTACACTAACTTAAAACCTATATCCTGCAACAAAATTCAACACGCCCTTAAAACCTAAACCAGCTTCTGCTCCGATATAAAAATCCTTCCCATAATTTATACCAAAAGCGGTCAGCTGTAAAAAAAAGTTCATAGTACTCCCCGATACCGTACGTCCGTCAGCATATAAATTCTTACCGTACACTAAAGAAAAACCGGCTTGTAAACCTGAATACATCTGCAAACTTTCTCCGTTATAATAGGAAAACTTTATTGCAGGAATGATAGAAAAGACATCATTATTAGAGCGAAGTATATCTATCGCCTTATATGTATTTTCCTTATAAAGAGTTCCTGTATATACACGATTACGACAATCGTGGCTGTATGCGGCAGACACTCCGTACCACCATTTTTTGTTTACTCTTCTATTGTAGGTAGTGGATATTGTGGGAGAGTTGTTTTCTCCAGAAATATACTGTATAATAGCTGATTCTCCTATCTCTATTTGTAATTCTCGTTGAAGCAAGGTTGGTTCTGCTTCCTGAGCCGATACTCCCAAATATACTACAGATAATAATACTAATAATATGTATCTATTCATAATAAATAAATTGATTAATTACATTTTATCGATAAAATTTCGGCGAAAATAGTACTAACACTTATTGTATAAAATACCAATTTTCAAGTATTTTTGCTATCATGGATACCCAAATATAGTAATAGCCTTTTACATAACACTATCTTTACTCAATATACACTCCATCTTAAAGACTCTCTGCGTACTATCGTCTATTTTGAACCTATCGTCTATCCTATTATTTACAAGCCACACTACTCTATCGTTTGCGTCGAGTACGACGAATGTCTTTTGTTTTTCGGCAATGTCTATTTTATGGTTTATAAGAAAATCGCTTACTTTTTGGAAACACTTCATTCCCAGAGGTCTGAACCTATCGCCATATTGCCATAGTCTGACTACGAGCGGAAACGACAACTTGTCGGAATCGAGCAAAGCCACGTTTTTATCGCATTTAAGCGAATTGAGCTCGGTGATATCCATTTCTTCGAAACGAAGATATATCGGCTTATCGATATGCGATAGTCCTCTGTTTATTACATACGACATGGCGTCCGAGCGTTTATTGCCTACAATCAGTATCTTATCTCTGTTTTTAAGTACTATTTTATCGTTATAAACGATCTGCCTGCCTGTCTGCCGATACGACAATTGATAGATTCTATCGACAAAAGAGGGGGGGAAACCGAGGCGTTTGGTAACCTCAAAAAGCACTATCCTCGCAAAACGACTATTCTGCAACGCCGATGCGTCTATCTCCGTTCTATCTCGACTAAACTCCACTGTTTCTCTCAAATACTTCTCTATTTCGACCTCGATAAAATTGGCATAGTCTGCCATAATACGAGTAAAATCGTCTATCCGTGATACAAAATCGGGGTTGATTGCCTCAAACTGCGGTACTATATTGCATCTCACCCTATTGCGATGGAAAGCGGTATCGCTATTGGTGCTATCGATACGAAAGTCGAGCCTATGCATTTTGGCATAAAGCTCTATCTCCGTTCTATCGAAACATAGCAGCGGGCGGACTATATCGTTTCGCTCTACCTGCATTCCCGCAAGCCCGCGCAGCCCCGTACCTCGAGCCAAATTGAGCAGTACGGTCTCGGCATTATCGTTTTTGTGGTGAGCCACGGCAATAGCCCGAAAGTCGTGCCGCGTTTTTATCTCATCGAACCAACGATAACGCAGATTACGAGCCGCCATCTCTATCGAAATCTTCTCTTTGGCAGCAATATCGATAGTATCGAAATGCTCGATAAATATCGGAATATCGTATTTGCGAGCAAGGCTCTCTACGAAGGCTTGGTCGGCATCGGACTCGGAGGCTCTAAGATGGAAGTTGCAATGAGCGATAGCACACCGATAACCCGACCTCGAGAGCATATCGAGGAGAACGACAGAGTCGATGCCACCGCTTACGGCTACCAAAAGCTTATCGCCTTTGTCGAGAGCGGTCTGAGACTTGATAAATGAATCGAATCTTTTCAAAAACATTTTTGCCAAATATAATTTCGACGGCAAAATTAAAAAAATAAGATTAATTTTGCAGCCTATAGGATAGCAATAAATACAAAGATTGCATTTGGTTTAAACAATTAAAATATATGATTATGAGAAAATTAATGGTAAATATCGTTCTGCTATCGTTTATAGTGCTTCTAAGCAGCGACTTAATAGCACAGAGCAGAAACAATATGACTTTCAACGTCGGTTACGTCAACAAGACCAATAGCTCCAAATGGGCATCGAAGGTACTCAACTTGCAGCTATCGGCGTCGGATACGATATCGATACACGGTATTACGGCAGGATTCGAATATTTCCTGCTGGCGAGTGATATTATCGGGTTCGATTTGGGGCTAAACTATACGTATATGTTTCGAGACCAAGTATTGATAAGTGGCAGCACTTTCACAGGCAATAAGTACACCTACCACTCATTGGACGCACCGATACGCTTTATGTTATCGCTGCCGATTGGCAAAGACTTCAAGATATTGCTTTTTGCCGGACCGAAGCTGACGTTTGATATCGCAGGCAGTCAGCGTACATACATCAATGGGTCGCAAATAGGCGAAAGCAAAGATATATACGATGGATCGTTGCATCGGTCTCGCTTTGACGTAATGCTTGGTCCCGGAGTAGGATTGCGATACAAGAATCTAATCTTCAGAGGTGGGTACGACTTGGGATTGCTCAACTTAAATCTGAATGATAATGCCAACGATTTGTTTTCGAATAAAAAGCTGCAAATAAAACAAGAACACATCTATTTCAAACTCGGAATAGCATTCTAAAGAGACAACAAAAGCGATATGGCGATTGCTCGTCTTTCTATTTTGATTAACTTTGCAAAAATATCGCATTAAAGGACTAATATCAATAACTAATTAAATAATAATATTATGAAGCTGTCTATATCAAGAAACGAACTGTATAATAAACTATCCGTCGTACAAAAGGTAATAGCCTCCAAATCGGCTGTACCCGTGGCAGAGAATTTCCTATTCCGCATCGAAGGCAATATACTGAAGATAGTGGCAACCGACTTGGAGACTACTCTTTCGACATCTATCGATTTGGAGCAAAACCACGGTACTCTCGTCTTCGCTATGCCTCAAAAGATTATGGAGATACTCAAAGAACTGCCCGAGCAGATGCTTAGCTTCGACATCGACGAACAAAACTTCAAAATCGTGCTCCAAAACGAAAGTGGCACCTACAACGGCGATTTTATGGGCGTCGACGTAGGTAAAGACGGCGAAGACTTCCCACGTCCACACGAACTAAGCACCGACACACAAGAGTTCTCTCTTACAAGCGAAGTGCTTCTTAACGGTATCAGCCTCACTGCATTCGCTACCTCCGAAGAAGAGGCTCGCCCCATTATGACGGGAATACTTTTCGATATATTCGACCACAATATCACCTTCGTCGCTACCGACTCACACAAACTCGTAAAATACAACGTAAACAACGTAGAGATAGGCTTCGATAGTTCTTTCATACTACCGAAGAAACCGGCTCTGACGCTTAAAAATATTCTGGGAAAGACCGACGAAAAGATTCATATCAAGTTCGACGACAAAAACATCGTCTTCGTTATGCCCGAGTTCGAGATGATATGCCGTCAAATCGAGGGGAAATACCCTAACTACAATGCCGTAATACAGCAGAACCCATACAAAGCTATCGTCGACAAAGGCTCGCTTCTGAGTGCGGTAAAGAGGGTGAAAGTATTTGCCAATCAAGGAACGGGACTCATCGTATTTAAACTTACAAACAACAAGATAGAGATATCGGCACAAGATATCGACTTCTCGACTTCGGCACACGAAGAGGTTGCTTGCCAATATTCCGACAGCGATATAGAGATAGGTTTCAAAGCTATATTGGTAGAAGAGATGCTATCGAATATGCTCAGTTCGCAGATAACGCTCGAGCTGGCAGACCCATCGAGAGCGGGAGTGATAGTGCCGTTCGAGAACGACGACGACCAAAGCATTCTGATGTTGCTTATGCCGATGTTCTTAAGCTAATAGAGGTGTGCGATTGTCTTGTAAATGATACTATTTTCTTTATAAAGAAAGAGCTTTCCACTCTGTACGAAAAGTACGAAGTGGAAAGTTTTGTTTCTCTACTGCTCGAACATTTCGCGGGTATCGATACTGCTCGTCGACTTATGGCAGACGGTATGGCTATCGACGCCGCACAAGCCGAGAGTATCGCCGACGCAGTAAAGAGGCTTAAGGCATACGAGCCGATACAGTACATCTTAGGTACGGTTCACTTCTACGGACTGACGCTACAGGTCGACCGAAGGGCGTTGATACCGCGTCGGGAGACCGAAGAGCTGGTAGAGACCATAATCGGTATGTGCAGAGGAGTAAGCGAAGTGCTCGATGTCGGATGCGGCAGCGGATGTATCGCCGTGAGCCTCGCAAAGAATCTATCCAATGCCAATGTTACAGCTATCGACGTATCAGGCGAAGCTATAGAGCTTGCGAAGACAAATGCCGAGACGAACGGAGTAAATATAAACTTCTACCGTACGAATATACTCAAAGAGTGGACAGATAGTACGACGTACGACCTCATAGTATCGAACCCTCCTTACGTAACTCACAAGGAAAAGAGCGATATGAAGCCCAATGTACTCGATTACGAGCCTCACGGAGCAATATTCGTTGATGACGACGACCCGCTACTCTATTACCGAGCCATAAGTGAGTTTGCGCGCACTCATCTCGACGTAGGAGGGAGTCTGTTTTTCGAGATTAATAGGGCATACGGCAACGATGTCGCTCATATATTGGTGGAAATGGGGTTCGGCGATGTGGAGATAATGAAAGATATGGCAGGCAACGACAGATTCGTAAAGTGCCGAAGACAGAACGATATAAATACTAAATAAAATAACAATATGGAACGTGAAATTGCTATGAAGAGAGCTGCATCCTTCTGTGCCGAAAGCGAAAGGAGCGTAGACGAAGTAGAGCGTAGGCTAAGAAAATGGGGGGTCGATGGCGACGACATCGATAGTATCATTGACAAACTTAAGAGCGACGACTTCGTAAACGACGAAAGGTATTGCAAAGCATATATAAATGATAGGTTTAGGTTGAACCACTGGGGAAAGGTGAAAATCGTCTATGAGCTAAAGAAAAGAGGACTCGACAAAGAGTATATCGATGCTGCTATCGATGATATCGACGACGACGAATATACCGAAGTGCTAAGAAAGCTTATCGACGATAAGTTAAGGACTATAAAAGACACCGATGTATACTCAGCGAAAGTGAAAATACTCGGATATGCTCTAAGACGAGGCTTCGAGAGCGATATTGTAAGTAAGATACTTAAAGATGTATTCTAAATCCACATCACTCGAATCGAAAATAACGTCGATTAAATCAAAAGTAATATCATTTAGGAGTCAAACGACATTGTTTTGAACAAAAGCAACATTGATTACAACAAAAATGATGTCGCTCAGAAGCAAATCAATATTGTTTCGAAGTAAAATAATATTGTTTTGGTGTAAAGTAACCTTACTTAAGAGTAAAGCGACATTGCTCAAGAGTAAAGCAACATTGCTCCTAAGTAAAGTAACCTTACTCAAGAGTAAAGCAACATTACTTAGGAGTAAAGCAATGTTGTTTTTGAGTAAAGTAACATTGATTATAACAAAAGCAATATCGTTTGGGAGTAAAATGATATTATTTTGAAAGGTAACAACATAGTTTTAACAAAAAACGACATCACTTAGAAGGAAAATGATGTCGTTTTTTATTTTTCATACATCGTACCTCGTTATATATATGTATTTTTATAATTGTCAGAGGTCGCTAATGATACGGGAGTATAGAGCGGTGTGGTAGTTGTTGTCGTTAGCAAGCAATGATGTATTGTGCCAGAGGAGTACAAGCTCGCCATTGTGTCGGCGAACATCGCTCATAAGCTTATATGCATAGCTATAAGCCTCGTCGAAAGAGAGATTCATATAAGCAGCGTTGCTCAGAGAGACATCCATCATAGTTAGAGGATGAACGTCGATAGGCACAATCTGCATCGTCTTTGGGTCTATCCAAGAGACCCGACGGCAAGTACCGAGCCTGAAGCCCGAAGCCTGAGCATAGCCGATAGTGAAGTCGTCGGCAATACCCGCCTCTGCGTAATAATGCCCATCGGTAGGGGGAAGTATCGTAAGGTAATGGCTACGATGCTGCGACACACCTCTACCTACCACACGCGCAAGGCGACGTGCCTCGTCGGCTATACGATGTGGCTCACGGAACGAACGATACGAAGAGTGCAGCCCTACACTGCAACCAGTGTCTACGATAGCTCCAAGCAGACGACGTGCATCTCTACCTCCAATATTGTAATACGGACGGTCATACCCTCCAAGCGGATATGGCTCCGATTTGAAAAAGAATATCTTCTCTGCATACGGCACTAGTGCATTCTCGCGTAGCAACCAAGGAAAAGTATAAGCGGGGTCGTTGCGTACGTCTATCGCCGACCGCAATACAGACCGAAGCCCTACTCCACCACGTCGCAACGACCGATATATACCTCCCGCAAAGCTCCGAGAAGACCGATATAGCCCTAAGGCATCTACATCGTGAGTAAGGTATACACGCGAGAACTCTTGCGGAGGTTCGGGTAGGTTCACTCCTGCCGTACGAAGCCACGAGCGAAGTAGCTCGCCGTATTCGTCTACTATCGGGCGATCTAAGAAACCTGCCCGCCACGGCAGCGAATCTCGCCCCGAAAAACGTCCGTGTATATCGACCTTATCGGCAGATACCAACTCTTCGTAGCGAGATAGCAAGAAGAAACTGCTTGCTACGATATCGGCATCTACAACAAGAGTATCGCCATACGTACGTATCGACGGTTGCCCGAAAAGCAGCGGCACTCCCTCTACAGACTGCAGAGGCAACTCCGGAAGCGACTTCGAGGTAAGGTATACTCCCTCGTCGAAAAATCGAGATGGCACTATCACCACCCGATACCGACCAAACCGAGAGACATCTGACGTATAACCCACCAAATGTGCCTCGCTGTGGCAGTCGCCAAGCAAGAAGCGAATGATATAATCGACTATCGGAGTGCGACTATCATTGTCCGATGAGTGAGATTGCATTTACTTTTCTCTGATATTCTCGTTCTCCACGACAAATGTCTTGGCGGGGTATCTATTTACGATAGACATATTGTGAGTAGCCATTATCACCGATGTACCACTACGCGATATTTCGTGTAGTAGCCCCACTATTTCGGCAGCTATATCGGGGTCGAGGTTACCTGTAGGCTCGTCTGCTACAATCAGCTGGGGCGAGTTCAGAAGCGACCGAGCTATTACGATACGTTGCTGCTCTCCTCCGGAGAGTTGATGAGGGCGTTTGTAACCTTTCTTCGGAAGCCCTACTGTATTGAGTACAAGGTCTATCTGGTCGTCTATCTGTCGGGCGACCTTCCACCCTGTGGCTCTAAGAACAAACTCGAGATTGTCTCTTACCGAACGGTCGTGGAGCAGCTGGAAATCTTGGAAAATAACGCCGATTTTTCTTCTAAGAAAAGGGATTTGCCTCCGCGATATCTTACTTAGGTCGTAATCGAAGATACGCGCCTCGCCCCTCTTGATGGGCATATCGGCATACAGAGACTTTAGCAGCGAACTCTTGCCGCTCCCCGTCTTTCCGCAAAGGTATATGAACTCCCCCTCGTCGACCGAGAAATTTATATCGTGCAACACGATGATTTCATCGTGACAAAGCTCTACATTCTTGTAATCTATTATCTGCATATTGATGTTTTTTGCTATTGTAATCTGAATATTTCTCTACCTCTTCACCACCTTCATTCGAGTGATAACGACATCTTTTCGCGGACGGTCGCCTCTTCGGGTAGGCACATTCTCTATCTTGTCGACGACGTCGAATCCATCGACAACCTCGCCGAATACAGTATAAGAGCCGTCGAGATGAGGCGCTCCGCCGAAGGTCTTGTATATTTTCCTCTGTTCGTCGCTATATTTGAAGTCGCCTTGGGTATCTGCCACTTTACTTAGCCTCTTTTCGAACATATCCAAGTCGGCATCGGAGAAACTCTTACCTGTAACGATATAAAACTGCGAAGCCGACGACTCGCGTTGAGGGTTTACGGCGTCGCCCGTACGAGCGGCGGCAAGAGCTCCGCGTTTATGATAATACTTAGGAAATAATATTTCTGCCTTTACCGTATATCCGAGCGAACCGTTGCCAAGCATTTGTAACGAATCGGCTCCGCGAGATTGCGGGTCGCCTCCTTGTATCATAAATTCCTTTATGACACGATGAAAGAGCAGCCCTTCGTATGTCTTCTGCTCTACCAGACGCAGAAAATTGGCTTTGTGAAGTGGAGTATCGTCGTAGAGACGTACCGTAATGTTTCCCTCTGTGGTATAGATTTTTACCAGCGTCGCTTTTTGTTTTCTCGATTGCGACTGCATCGATAGTATCGATACGGCAAGCAATATCGGCAATATTTTTAGTTTAAGCATAGATACACAGATTGTTTGTTATGTTCGAATAATGTATTGCAAAGTTACATATTTTTTGTTCAACTATATTATTTTCTTTGTTTTAAACGAAATAAGTCTCATCGTCGACGATACCGCCTCTATCATCGATACTTTTATTACGATACGGATGAATATTGTTTTGAGATACGACCGATATTCATCTTCTTTCGAGCAATACGACATTCTCCACGTGGTGTGTCTGTGGAAACATATCGACCGGCTGCACCTCGGCTACGCGATAAGAGCTGTCGAAGAGCATCAGGTCGCGTGCCTGCGTAGCCGGATTGCAACTGACGTATACCACTCTTCGGGGGGCTGCCGCCATTATAGTTTTTACTACGTCGTCGTGCATTCCCGCGCGTGGCGGGTCGGTAACGACTACTTCGGGTCTCCCGTAACGGTCGATAAAACTTTCGTTAAGAATATCTTTCATATCGCCCGCAAAGAAACGAGTATTGACGATACCGTTTGCCTTGGAGTTTTCTCGAGCGTCGTCGATAGCCTCAGGTACATACTCTATGCCTATCACCTCCCTTGCCGAGCGTGCAATGAAGTTGGCTATCGTACCCGTACCGGTATATAGGTCGTATACAAGCATATCGGGGGTAATTCCCGCCAGCGTCCGTACGGTATCGTATAGCTTATATGCCTGTTCGGAATTGGTCTGGTAAAACGACTTTGCTCCCACCTTAAACCTAAGGTCTTCCATCGTTTCCACTATATGGTCTTTACCTGCAAATAGCTCTATCTTCTGGTCTGCAATAGTATCGTTTGCCTTGGCATTTATCACATACAATAGCGATGTTATCTGCGGGAATGTATCGGCTATATGGTGCATAAGGGCTTCTCTTGCCGTAGGGTCGTCGTAGAAAAACACCACTACCACCATAAGCTCCCCCGTCGACGCGGTGCGTATCATAAGAGTACGCAAGAAACCTGTATGGTGGCGGAGGTCGAAAAATTCGAGCCCATGCTCGAAAGCGTAGCGACGTATCTCGTTGCGAATAGAGTTCGATATATCGTCTTGCAGCCAACACTTATTGATGTCGAGCACCTTATCGAACATCTTAGGAATATGAAATCCGAGTCCGCTCCGTAGCGTGCTGTCGGCGGAGTCGTCGGGTATATCGGTAACGTTCGATAGCCACTTCCGATTCGAAAAGGTAAACTCGAGCTTGTTGCGGTAGAAATATTCCTTGTCGCTACCGATGATGTCGCGTATCGGTGGCAGGTCTACCTTGCCTATCCTCGTAAGGTTGTCGGCTACCTGCTGCTGCTTGTACTGCAGCTGTTTGTCGTATGGCAATATCTGCCACTTGCACCCACCGCATACGCCGAAGTGTTCGCACACAGCCGAGCAACGCTCTTCGGAGTAACGCACGAAGTCGACGATACGTGCTTCGGCGTAGTTTCTGCGTTTCTTGGTTATCTGCAAATCGACCACATCGCCGGGTACGGCAAACGGCACGAACACGACCATTTCGTCGACCTTAGCTATGGCTTTGCCTTCTGCCGCTATATCCGTAATATCGATACCGCGAAGCAGAGGCAGGGGCTTTTTGTTACTTTTCGACATAATTATTTGATAAAAACATTGTCTCTCTCCCCTCCGACAAGAGCATACTCCCCAAACACTGCCGATACGGCTATATCTCTATCTGCTACTCTCGGCGAGGGCTGCTTATAAAGCGACACAAAAGTAATAAATATTCCGCAAACCCAACGCCTCACCCAATGCCGATAGATAGAGACGCTACGATGGCGGGTAAATACGGATTTACAAAGGAAAGGCTATTTACGGAGTTGTTCTATTGTCTTCTGCAGATATTCTATAAAGGCGTCTTTCTCGGCGATACGCTTTTCGTATTGTTCGATTAGTTTGTCCGATAAGTTGTTGATTACATACGCTCCGCTGTATTTGCAGGATGTATTGTTGTTGTGTATTACTATATTGTCCGATTTTAAGAGTTCTTCGGGTTGTATGCCGTATAATTCGCACAGCGGTATAATGTAACCTGCCCAAGAGTTGCTCGAACCGTTTTCCATACGGGCGTAAGTAGATTGTGATACGTGAATAAGCTCTGCAACCTCTTCTTGCGATAGATTCTTGCTTTTCCGCAGATTCTTTATTTTCTCTCCTACAATAGTATTCATCGCTTTTATTTTTTATGCAAAGATAGGGTAAAAGTATCTATTTTCGGAATAAACAGATATTTTTTAACAAACTATCTTTGTAAAAACATTTTATCACACTAAAATAATGATTATAAATAGTTAAACATCAAATATTTTAAAGGAATAATTTATGAAAAAAGTTTTATTGTTTTTTGTATTGGGAGCGTTATTGGTCTCCTGCTCCGACAAACTAACCACCTCGAAAGCCGAAAAACTGATTGAGGAAAAATTAAAAGAAAAACCCGTTGAAAGATATGTAACACTGAATACGGGAGACTCGATTAAGTTTTATGTTAGTGATGGTAATAAAGCGGAAATTGAGGCTTATGAAAGTCTACAAAAAGAAGGTTTTATCAAAATGTCTCTTGTAGAGGAGTACGAAAGCTACTATCCTAATAGTATGAACTATATCTATTCTATTCACCTTACAGATAAAGGGAAAAAATGTGTAAAAGACACATACATATCGAGTAACGGAAAATATACGGAAAACAAAGTAATGTATTGTAGGGCTGTACTCGATAAAGTAGATGAGGTATACATCGTGCCGAGTATTAATATGGCAGAGGCAAAAGCTACTTTTAAAATAGAAAAAACGCCTTTCGCAGTTTTAGAAGATGACAAATATTTCTTGGAAGATATTAAATCAGACGTGAAAATAGGTTTCCAAAAAGGCGAAAAAAACGGCTGGCAAGTAATGGGAGTAAAAGTATGGTACGACCAGTAATAACATATATTTTATGAACTGTTATAACCATATCAATGAGGCTGCTGTAGCTACTTGTGTAGATTGTGGCAAAGGACTTTGCTATGAATGTGCTCATGCGTATACGACTCCCATATGTAATGCTTGTTATTTAGTACGTATTAAAGCAGAAAGATCGTCTATACAAAAAAGGTGGAGAGTTTCATTGGGAGTAGCTATTATATTGAACATTATTTTTTACTCATTTATGCCTATATCTCTTAAAGATACTGATATAAGCATGATTATATTTAATACAATAATGGTAATTATATCCCTTTACATTTTTGTATCTATTACGTATGGATGGCGTGCTTTAACCTCAATTACACCAATAGGTTTTTATATAAATTCTCTTATTGATAGAATAACTATGAGCAGTTGTGCATTTGTTTTTCAATACTTTATTTTATTTATAATAAAAGCCGCAATAGCCATTATTGTAGGATTCTTCATTACTCCATATAGCCTATTTAAGGAGATAAAGCGTTATAGAAAAATCAATAGTATACTCCGACTTATGAGCTCATAAGGACATAACGTTATTTGATAAATAAGATAAAATCAATTGTAATATAATAACTTAAACCAATAATATGAGAAAAATATTTTTAGTAATGATTGGTAGCCTGCTTTTTGTATCGGCTACGTATGCACAACAACAGCTATTCAAGTTGAACGAAAACAATGAGTGTGAAATATCGGGTACTATACAAGTATCGTCGAGTAAAACTATGCCATATATGGTCTTCAAAGATTGGCTGTATAAGATATCGACAGGTCTTGCACCGATATTTGTCGAAGATGTAAGAGATAAGTCTATAAAGGCGAAGATAGTAGTAAATACTCGAAGAGTAAGCAATCCTATCGGTGGTAATTTTATAGAGTCTCTAATGTTTAAGTGCGAAGCTACATTTAAAGATAAAACAGTAACCTATAGATTATACGGTTTTGAGATTAATCAAATGTATGCCGGTTGGGGATCAAAAAACACGACAGAAGGTTTAGACTATCAGATGAGCCGTTACGAAAAAGCTAAGGCAGACCTAGCAGAGGCAAAAGATCCTAATAGCACAATGTCGAGGTCGGAACGTAGAAGAACAATCAGTGAGTCGAAAGAGACGATAGCGGAAGTCGAAAAGAAACTTAAAAGTGCTACAAAGGTGATGGAGCGAAATATCGAAAGGCTCAATAAACTCCTTAAATAGAACGATAAAAAACAAAAGTAACGCTACTAAATAAAAAGTGGCGTTACTTTTTTATTCGATACAATCAAGTTATCGCAAACAGCCAAAGAGCGATTTCGTTTTTTACAAGACAAAAAAATATTGTATTTTTGTCATCGTTATCCACTGTATTTTTACAAATTAATAATTTAGAAACAAAAGTATGTCGTCATTTATAATAGAGGGAGGGCGAAAACTGACAGGCGAGATATTGCCTCAGGGAGCTAAAAACGAAGCTCTTCAAGTGATTTGTGCTACCGTTCTTACCCGCCAAGAGGTCGTAATCGAGAATATCCCCGAAATACTCGATATCAAGAATCTTATTCTACTATTGCAGGATATAGGTGTAGAAGTAAAGCGTATCGACAAGGGTAAATATAGTTTTCGTGCCGACAGTCTTAACGAGGATTTCCTGGCAAGCGATATGTTTTTACAGAAATGCTCGCGTCTCAGAGGCTCTGTTATGCTGATAGCCCCGCTGCTGACAAGGCTTCGCAGAGTACGTTTTGCCAAACCCGGTGGCGACAAAATAGGCAGACGCCGCCTCGATACACACTTTATAGGGCTGCAAAAGCTCGGTGCCGACATCGCCTTCAACGAACAGAAAAGAGCATTCGATATGAGTGTCGATAGGCTGCAGGGTGCAGCTATGCTACTCGACGAAGCCTCAGTAACAGGTACAGCCAATATAGTGATGGCTGCCGTATTAGCCGAAGGGAAGACCACCATATACAACGCTGCCTGCGAACCATATCTGCAACAGCTATGCGAGATGCTCAACTCGATGGGAGCGAAAATCTCCGGTATTGCCTCCAATCTGCTCACAATCGAAGGTGTGGCTACTCTCGGCGGCACCCATCACCGAATACTGCCCGATATGATAGAAGTCGGCTCTTTCATCGGTATGGCAGCAATGACACAAAGCCCGCTACTGATAAAAGATGTGGCATACGACAAACTCGGTATCATTCCCGATAGTTTCAGGCGTCTGGGCATAGACATACAGCAGAGGGGCGACTCCATATTCGTCCCCGAGCAGGAAAGCTACCGAATAGAGTCGTTTATGGACGGTTCCATAATGACCATAGCCGACGCTCCTTGGCCGGGGCTTACGCCCGACCTGCTCAGTGTAATGCTCGTTGTTGCCACACAAGCCAAAGGTAGTGTGCTGATACACCAAAAAATGTTTGAGAGCAGACTCTTTTTCGTGGACAAACTCATCGATATGGGGGCACAGATAATACTTTGCGACCCTCACCGTGCAGTCGTCATCGGACACGACAGAAAATTTCGGCTCAGAGCCAACAATATGACCTCGCCCGATATACGTGCAGGCATAGCCTTGTTGATAGCCGCCCTTAGCGCCGAAGGCACAAGCACGATAAACAATATCGACCAGATAGATAGAGGGTACGAAGATATCGAACACCGACTTACGATGCTCGGAGCTCGAATCGAACGACGAGACTAACCGATTACAGCCTGTTTCACACGCATATAAGCGATAATTTCATCACAAAGAGGTCGGATAGCGAAAGATTCACTATCCGA
>ERZ772960.767-NODE-767-length-26976-cov-5.899261_pt1 | contig 26976 bp, 18 predicted proteins | sample MGYA00580678_ERZ772960 | MGnify/ENA primary metagenome ERZ772960 (study PRJEB29015, sample SAMEA2737930) | human oral metagenome | biome: human oral; feature: human-associated habitat; material: dental | place: China | collected 2059 ... | reverse complement strand
ACCGAATGAAATAACAAAAGCAAGGCGTGCGTCCGGCCAAATAATCGAATGAAACAACATAAACAAGGCGTGCGTCCGCCCAAGTAACCGAATGAGACAATAAAAGCAAGGCGTTCGTTCCGCCCCAGCAACCGAATGAGTAACGAGAGCAAGGCATTCGTTCCGTTCGATGCAGGCAAACAGACGAGTAAACAAGTGGATGAAATCACGGGAAGGGCAAAATGGCGGAGCAATATGCCTTCCGGGACATCAATTGCGCTGGCCTTTCATATCGTAAAGGAATGCTTTGGCCGAGCCGAAACGCAGGAACATGTCGAGCCGAATGGGGATATGATTGTCGTCATCAGTCACATAAAAGTCGACAATACGCTTGTATTTCTTGTCTTCGAGCTCAAGATAAGCCAGCCGAAGACATTGGTATTTCGTGCCATTGTCGGCCTTTACGGTCGTTCTTCCATCGAAACGGATCTGCGCCGGCGTGCGGTCATCGCCGTCAACAATAGGGAAATTGACCACGAAACCCTCTTTCCAGTTGGCAGGATTAAAGGAACGGGCCCGCATAAAGATGCTCATCATGTCGTAGACACAGTCGTTGTAGCTGTTTCTTGCCCACGAATGTGTGCCATCGTTGTGCATTCGGTGCTGACGCACATGACATTTGCCGCCACTGTAGCTATAGAACACTTCGTCGACGGTGTAACGCTTCCCTTCGCGGGCTCCTTTGCGGAAGTAAAGCGGCTCCATTTCGAGGCTATTGTAGCAAAGTAGTGTGTCACGCAGCACAAAGAAGTTATCAAGTCGGCCGTTTCCGCGTGTGGTAAGGCTGCAACGGTAGGCAGGCTTACCCTCATAGCGGCTCTGAACGGTGTACATGCCGGCCGTTCCCGCCTTTACCCACAGAAATTTCCAGTTATAATAGAGGTTATAGGACAGTTGTTCGCCCGACTTAAAGGCTGTGTTCCGGAACGTACAATCGCTTCCTTCGCCTGCCATGGCGGGCAAAACACTCCACAACAGCAGTGCCGCAAAACAGCAACACCTAAGCGCGAGGGTCTTATGATGGACCATAGGACCGTGCATTCCAAAGGATTTCATTACGTTCATCATATATTTAGGGGATTAAAATGGTCGCTCAAGGGGTGTAGGTGATGCCCAATTGTCGGGCACGCTCGGCATTCCGGCGCTGAATGGTCTTCTGTTTGTCGGCCTTCTGCTTGGTGATTTCGGTGGGCTTCTGCTTGTAAAGTGGCGTAGCCTTCGGGTTCCAGGTCTCCGTCATGTCCCATTTGGCCTTGCATTCTATCTTTCCCGGATAGTAAAAAACAGCCTCCGGTTGGCGGTCGGCAGCGTAGTCTCCCGTGTCCCAAAGGCCATTATGGTTGCTGTCTACAAAGAGGCGGAGGTAGTAAGTGTCGGGTTTTAGATAGAAAAACTCGGCCTGTCCGTTTGCAGTTTGAGCCTCTTTGACCACGTTGTCGTTGCGGTCGAGCAGCTGAACGACGCAAGATAGACTGTCCATACCATTGAGGGTGACGAGCAAGGTGCCGTATTCATCGTTGCTCTTCACCTTCAATCCCTGCTTGAACTTCTTGGTCACGGCCCCATAGATGTCCGTAAAAGCAGCACTATCTGCCTCAAGACTATACTCCCGACCGGGCTTCCATTCGCCCAAAAGCTCGTAGTCCATGCCGTGTTCGAGCGTCTTGCTGCGCACAAGTCGGCCCTCGTCATCGCGTCGGGCAACGGGTTGGAAACGGTAACGTGCCCTATACCAGAGGGTATCTACCTTTGTATAGAGGTGTATCTTGGTTGTGTCTGCGGCGGCAAGTGGCGTGTTGAACTGTATCTGCACGTTCTTGTCGGGGTCGAAATCGGTTGAAGATTTGACGTTGATGGCCAGAGGTTCGCGTGGCATCTCCGTCTCAAAAGGGTCTCCTTTCTTCTTGGCTTTCTCCTGTTTCTTCTGCCATTTCTCGTAAGCGGCCTTCTGTTGTTTCATTCTTCGCTCGTAGGGCTGCTTTGAAAGTACCTCCATCGTGTCGGTATGCTGCACGAGTTGGCCCAAAGAATCGGTCATCAGGTAAGACAGTTCCATGCGCAACGTGTCTTGATTGACCAACGCCGTGTCGCGCAACCAATAGTCGATGCTGTCTTTTCTGACGTTCGGAATGACCACGAATGCATTGTTTTCGTTAAAATTCAGACCCTTTATGCGAGGCAATTCGGCGTTACCATAGCTGAATTTCACGGTGAAATGATTGGCTTCATTGCGGGTGACGCCTTGCAAATAGCGGTTGGTGAGCGTCTCGGTAAAGGCACAAAGCGTCACGTCATCGGGCAGGAAATGCTTGTAACCCACGCGCTTGATGTCGGCAATATGCAGGGAATCGGTCCACAAGGTGTCCTGTCTTGTGTCGTCTTTCACCGACGTTGTAATGATATCATGGTTGAAACCGATGGTCTCACCCTTCTGACTAAAGCGATAATTCCCGTCCATGTCCTTCAAAGCATACACGCGATAGCTGCCTTGTTTCACGCCTTTGATGACGAAATGTCCGCGACTGTCGGTCCTTCCGACACGCAACATGGGTTGCTTTTGGAATGCCGAATCGGCCGTGTTTGCATAAAGTCCCACGAGAATGCCCTTGACCGGTTCGAGGTTTTCGGCTGCAACAACGTAGCCAGACACCTCCATCGTGTCGATTACCGCACCCGTAGAGAAACTGTAAGTGTAGTTGCCGAGCGGGTTACCTTCATTGTTGTCGCTGATGGCATCACTGAAATCAATCGTATAAGTGGTGTTGGCTTTGAGCGAATCCAGCAGCTTTATTTCGATATTTTTGCCTGCAGCTTTGATCTCAGGTGCCTGTAATTGCGGTGGAGAAACAATGACATTCTCGTTCGCATTGTCTATTTTGATAAACTCATCGAAGTTGATTTTCACTTTCCGTGTGCCTACATTCACACCCTTGTCGGCCGGACTTGCTCCGATAACCCTTGGCGGTTTTTCGTCATACCAGCCTCCGTCGGGGTTGCCCATACGGGCGCAAGAGGAGAAAGCCATCAAAACAAATCCCAAAACCAGGGAGAAGCCTCCCCCAATCCCTCTCAAAGAGGGGAGAAAAAACAGCGAACGGTTTACTCGGGCTGCGTTTTGGAGTTCCTTAACCCTTGCTATAGTAATGGAATTGAATAGCAAACGATTTACTGACAGCGTTATTTTCTTTATGTATTTCCACATACCATCTCCTGTTGTTTCTGTGAGACAAGACTCAATCCGATAGGCGTTCCCCTCCTTTGAAGGGGCCGGGGGAGACCTCCATCACCTCTTCTATCACCTTCCGGCTGTTACTCAACCTCGGAATCTTATGCTGTCCGCCAAGCTTTCCCTTAGCTTTCAGCCAGTCGTTGAACTGCCCCGGCCGCGCTTTGATGACCTCGAGAGGCTGCAAGGTGATGTCATGGAAACGCTTGGCCTCGTAATCGCTGTTCACTTCCTGTAGTCTTTTATCAAGCAATGCTGCAAATCTTTCGATTGAATCCGGCTCCTTTGCGAACTCAATAAGCCATTGATGGCGACACTTGGCACGGCTATCCATGTAGACAGGTGCAGCTGTATAGTCGCTGATTTCGGCTCCCGTTGCGTGGCAAGCATAGGCTAATCCCTGCTCTGCATTGTCCATGATGAGTTCCTCGCCAAAGGCATTGATGAAGTATTTCGTGCGCCCAGTGATGACAAACTTATAGGGATTCGTGCTCGTGAAGCGCACAGTATCGCCGATAACATAGCGCCACAAGCCGCAACTTGTCGTGATGATCATCGCATAGTTGACGCCTTTCTGCACGCCTTCCAGCGGAACGACCGTCGGATGCTCGCTGTCGAACGTGTCCATAGGAATGAATTCATAGAACACATCATAGTCCGACATGAGCAAAAGGCTCTTGTCTTGCGGGTCGCTTTGAATGCCGAAGAACCCTTCACTGGCGTTATATGTCTCCATATAATGCATCTTCGGGCTCGTAATCAGCTGTTCGTATTGCGACCGATAAGGCGTAAATGCGATGCCTCCATGGAAGAAAACTTCGAGGTTGGGCCACACTTCTTCAAGGTGTTTCTTGCCAGATAGCTCCATGATACGCACCAAAACGCTCAGCATCCAACTGGGGACTCCCGAGATATTCGTAACGTTTTTGTGAAGACATTCACGTGCGATACGGTCGCGTTTCAGTTCGAAATCGCTCAAGAGGGCAGTCTTTTTCTTCGGCACTCTCACGAGATTTGCCAACGGATTTATATGTTCTATGAGTATCGAACTCAAGTCTCCAACGAGCGAATCTGCCACATTATAGTTCGGAGAATGGCTGCCCCCAAGGATTAAACTTCGCCCATCAAAGAGGCGACTTTCAGGGGTATTGCGCAGGTAAAGCGCCACAACATCCATGCCTCCTGCATAGTGTATGTGGTCCAATCCGGCCTTTGTAATGGGGATAAACTTGCTTTTATCGTTGGTTGTTCCTGAGGATTTGGCAAACCATCTCACGCGTCCCGGCCACAACACGTTGGCTTCTCCGTGGCGCATGCGGTCAATGTCACCTTTAAGTTCCTCGTAAGTGTTCAGGGGAATGCGGCGTGCAAAATCATCATAATTGCCGGTTTGCATGCCGAATCTGCGTCCGTATTCGGTCTGCCTGCCATGTTCAACGAGTCGTTTCAGCACCTTTTGCTGCATACTCACGCTCTCATTGACATAGCGTTCCAAATCCTTTTGTCGCGGAAGGAAGAGCTTTCCTACGATATTTGTCAGACTCATGCTTCGTAATTCGATTTATCCTGCAAAAGTAGTTCAATCTTTTGGAATGGCATAAGGATTTGTTCTTTTTTATCTTCTTTTAGGGCTTTCCTCCTCACATATAGGAAATGAAGCGGAATAAAGCAAAGAGCAGGCCTCTTCCGGTTACCATCCGGGCCCCTGTTTTTTATTTTTTCATCTTTGCTTTACGGGCTTCTTCGAACAATTTTTGAGGCAGATGGCAATAGCCACTGGGGTGTTTATCGAGATAATCCTGATGATATTCCTCGGCCGTATAGAAGTTCTTGAGCGGCTTTACCTCTACTCTTATCGGACTACCGAACTTCTTTTGCTGCTCAATAAACACTTTATTGATGGTCGGGAGGTCGTTTTTATCAACGTAATAGATGCCTGTTCGGTATTGTGTTCCACGGTCGTTGCCTTGCTTGTTCAATGATGTTGGGTCGATAGCTTTGAAATAAAGGTCGAGAAGAAAAGCCAAACTGATGACCTTAGGGTCGTATTTCACATGGACAGTTTCAGCGAACCCCGTTCCATCTGTGCATACTTCTTCGTATGAAGGACGCTCGGTATGACCGTTGGCATAGCCCACTTCGGTTTCCTTAATGCCCTCAACTTGCTTGAAATAGTGCTCTGTTCCCCAGAAACAACCACCCGCAAGATAGATTTCCTTCAGCGGGTGAAGCATCTTCAAGTAGGCACCATAGCCCGCTTTCTGCATCTGTTCTTCGGGCACGAAGCGCAGGGAAGCACTGTTGATGCAATAGCGTTGGCCGCCTTTCTCACGTGGTCCGTCGTTGAAGACGTGTCCCAAATGTGCATTACCAAGCTTACTTCGCACTTCAGTACGCGTCATGCCATGCGTCCGATCAACGTGCATCGTAAGCAGGTTCTCATCAATTGGCCGCGAAAAAGCAGGCCAACCGCAACCTGAATCATATTTATCGGTAGAGATGAAGAGGGGCTGTCCTGTGGTGATGTCCACGTAAATGCCCGGTCGGAACTCGTGATCGTAGGCATTGGTAAAGGGCCGTTCGGTGGCAGCATGCTGCGTCACGTCATATTGTTCTTGCGTAAGCATCGTGCGAAGCCGCGCATCATCGGGCCTCACATAGCGATTAGTGTCGTTGATTTCCATAGACTTTGCTTTGTTTTTCGTTTCAGTTTGTCCGTTACTGTGGCAAGAGAAGAGGAGTAATGCTGCCCACAACGGTAGTAAATTCATCTTTTTCATTGTGCTTGTTTTTAGGGTAGAATAGTGACTTTCATCTTCCTTGTATATTGATATGAAAGCTCATAGCTATAAAAGTCTTCTGATTTCTTCCATATCCGGCAAGACTTCACGCAGCATTCTCGGCAGTTCTTTAGAGGTACGGAAGCTGGCTACGCCCATAGGTTTAGACGTATCACGAAAAGAAAGTTCTACTATCTTCTCACTTTTTGACTTGCAAAGAATGATACCTATGGACGGATTCTCGTCGGGTAACTTCACATACTCGTCTAAGGCAGATAAATAAAAGTTCAACTTCCCTGTATATTCGGGCCTAAAAGCCCCACGTTTCAGTTCAAAGGCAATGAGACTTCGCAACTTTCGTGAGTAGAAAAGCAAATCAATATAGTAGTCGTGACCGTCGACCTCTATATGATATTGGTTGCCGATAAAGGCAAAATCACTCCCGAAAGCCATGATGAAGTTCTTGATATTTAATATGATTTCGTTCTCTATAATACGCTCATCAGGTTCTTCAGGCTCCTCTATATTAATGAAATCAAGCAGATATTCATCCTTGAATGAGCGTAAAGCCCGTTGCTTAAAGTCCTCATCACGAAGCGTATCCTCAAAGTTTGTCTGTCTAATGGAACCCTTTTTGCGGTAAAGTTCTTCTGTCAATTTATATTTAAGCGTACGAAAACTCCAGAATTCTTCTGCACATTTACGAATATAAAACAGGCGTTCATCAACTTGTTTTACGTTCGCCAAAATGGCAATATGGTGGGAAAAGCCGACCATGAAGAACGCTTCAAGAGGAAAATCGTCAGATACTGTCTGACGGAATTTGTCAAAACTGCCATCTATCAAGCCTACCAAATCGTCAGATGCTGTCTGACGATTTAAGCAAGAACACCATTGCTCATAGAAAGTCCTCATGTTTTTGATATTCGTTGAAGAGAAACCACGAAGCCCCGGAAGTTCTTGTTGCAGTACTTTTGCAATCGTATTGATGGCATTACTCCCCCAACAGGCTTCCCTACTATGCATTGAAATGTAACCGCCAACCGAATAATAAAGGGTCAGAAGTTCCTTGTTGGCATGTTTGGCAGCCTGATATCGGCTTTTCAAAATAGCTTTCTTGATGTCTTTTACAGCCAACAAATAATCTTGTGAGATATGAGTGAGTTCCATAGGGTCATCTTTTGGGGTATCTGCAAACTTACACAAAAAGACAAATATAAGCAACATATTACCACAAACAACGCTCTCTCTTAATTCTTTTTCACTTTCTTTTAAGCGAGAGCATACAACACTTAGCTCTTGAAAAAGCCCTTACACCCTCCCCATCAGTATCTTTCGCGCGAATTCCCACATGACAATGCCGGCCGTGGTGCTCACGTTGAGGCTGTGTTTTGTGCCGAACTGCGGGATTTCAAGGCAGCCGTCGCTCATGTCAACCACCTCTTGTTTGACGCCTTTCACCTCATTTCCCAAGATAACGGCATAGCCCTTGGCACCCAACTTCGGGTCAATCGTGAGGTCTTGCAACATCATACTGCCCTCCACTTGCTCTACACTATAGACAAAATAACCGTCGGCTTTCAAAGCAACGACAGCCTCTTCGGTGCGCTGGAAATATCGCCATGCAACGCTATCCTCGCCTCCTAACGCCGTTTTATGTATCTCTGCGTTCGGCGGAGTGGCTGTAATTCCACAGAGATATAGGCCTTCTATGCGGAAAGCATCACCCGAACGGAACACGCTTCCCACGTTATACAGGCTGCGAACATCGTCCAGAACGACCACCAACGGCAGCTTTTTTGCTTGCTTGAACTCGGCCGGTGAGAGCCTGTTCATCTCTATCGTGCGCAGCTTTCTCATTGGTTATACACCAAAGCATAGGCCTTGATGCGCTTCACCATGGCCAATAGTCCGTTGCTACGCGTGGGACTGAGGTGCTCGCGCAGCCCTATTCGGTCGATAAAATACAGGTCGGCATCGAGGATTTCCTGTGCGGTATGCCCGCTGAGCACCTGTATCAGCAGGGCAATGATGCCTTTCACGATGAGTGCATCGCTGTCGGCCGTGAAGCAAAGCAGCCCATCTTTCATGTCACACTGTATCCAAACACGACTCTGGCAGCCGTCTATGAGGTTGCTGTCGTTCTTATATTGCTCGTCGAGCGGTTGCAGTTCGTTGCCCAAATCAATGAGCATCTGATACTTGTCCATCCAATCTGTGAAGTCGTCGAACTGTTCTATTACTTCATCTTGTGCTTCGTTGATCGTCATAAAAATTAAATTGAAAGCCAAACCCCGGCAGCCTCTCTCTCAATCTCTCCCCGAAGAGGGAGGAGAGTGATATGCCTTGGAGTTTGAGATGATGATATTGTTTTAATCACCTATTGTATAATGTTATTTAAAAACATATTCATTAAAAAGCAATTCTTTTCGTTTTAGTGAGGCAGCCTTGGCATTCTACTCCCCTCCCTCTTCGGGGAGGGGTTGGGGGAGGGGCTTTGTTCCAATTTAAAAATCTTGTCATTCGGCCTCACTTTCCCCACTACCGGAATCGAAACCCTTGTGCCTTGCTCCGCTTTCTCAACGGGTTGAAGGTCGAAACGGATTTCATCGGCCGTGAGATACATCACGCCTGTAGTCGGACCCGTGATAAGTAACTTCTCTCCTTTATTAAAATGGGTGGCTTCAACGGCCACTTCGGCCACATTGAGCTTTGAGAAATACTTCACGATCTTACCGACGAGCACCTTCTTTTCAGTGGCCACGCTACCGTAATGCTTGTTCCATTCGCCCAGTTTCTGTCCTTGATAGTAGCCATCCCAGAAGCCACGGTTGAAAACGGTGGCCAAACGAGCGTCCCATTCGTCCTTTTTTGCCTCGTTGAACGAGCCATTGAGCACCGCTTTGATGGCCTCTTTGTAGCATCGAACAACGGTATATACATATTCCGGTCCACGCGCACGGCCCTCTATCTTGAACACCCTGACGCCCGCTTCCATCATTTTGTCGATGAAACGCACGGTTTTCAAATCCTTCGGACTCATGATATATTTATTGTCCACCTCTAATTGGTTGCCCGTTTCGGTGTCGGTCACCGTGTAAGAGCGGCGACATATCTGCACACATTCGCCGCGGTTGGCCGACCGATTGGCGTCGGCAAGACTCAAATAGCACTTCCCGCTCACGGCCATACACAGTGCTCCGTGACAGAACATCTCAATACGGACGGGCTTTCCCATGGGACCGCAGATGTGTTGTCGCTCGATTTGCTCGTGAATTTCCTTCACTTGATCCATGTTCAGCTCGCGGGCAAGCACGCTCACATCGGCAAATCGGCTGTAGAACTTCAGGGCTTCAACGTTCGAAATGTTGAGTTGCGTGGAGAGGTGCACCTCTTCTCCCACCTCGTTGCAGTAGACCATCACGGCAACATCGCTGGCAATGACGGCCGTGATGCCTGCTTCTTTGGCCGCATCGATGATTTCGCGCATCGCGGCCATGTCGTTGTCATAGATAACGGTGTTCACCGTCAGGTAAGTCTTGATATTTTGCGCGCTGCAAGTGGCGGCTATCTCGCGCAAATCGGCGATGGTGAAGTGGTTGGCCGAGTGCGAACGCATGTTCAACCGGCCTATTCCGAAGTAAACGGAGTCGGCTCCGGCCTGAATGGCTGCCATAAGGCTCTCCCGGGAGCCCACCGGAGCCATCACCTCATAATCGGATAAATTCCCTTTCATGGCTGCAAAATTAATCAATTTCTTTGTAACTTTGCGGGATATGAAGAAAATTCTTGTCCTCTCGATAGGCGCCTGCCTGCTCGTTTCGGCCTGTTCGCGACCCCGAAAGGCCGAAGCGAGCTACTTGGAAAGCGCAACCGGCAACCCGTTCACGACCGACTTGCTGCTCAAAACTACGCCCGTGAAGCAGCAAGACCGCAGTCCGCTCTGCTGGTCCTACGCCATGTTGGCCACCATCGAGACCAATCATCTGATGCAAGGTGACTCGGTCAACCTGAGCATCGACTACATGGCACGCTGCTTGCTCACCGAGAGTGTGCGCCGTTATTACCTGTTGCGCGGCACGAGCCCCATCAACCTGCGTGGCATGGGCACCCGTCTGCTCGCCTTGCTGGAGATTTATGGCGCCTGCCCCTACGACTCCTATCATGCCGAATCGGCCAACTACAACGTCATTGTCCGCCGATTGGAGCAGGCCGCACGCGCATCTCGTTCACTTACGGCCCTCGATCAAAGGGCCAATGCCATTCTCGATGTCGCCATAGGTTACCTTCCCGGCAAGCAAGTTCACATGCTTGGGGCCGACTATACGCCCCAGGAATTCGCACATAGTGTGTGCCGTAGCGGTGAATATCAGGCCATAACGAGTTTCACCCACCATGCTTTTGGCACCCAATTCGTGCTCGAAGTGCCCGACAATCTCAATGCCGACCGCGTGCTCAACCTGCCACTCGACATGCTGATACAGTTCATTGTGGATCGCTTGCGCAGCGGAAGAGCCGTCTATTGGGAGGGCGATATCACCTCGCCCGGCTTCGATTTCGCTGCCGGAACGGCCGAAGTAGGGCATCCTGTCACGCAACAACAACGCCAACAAGCCTTCGAATGCCTGCAAACTACCGACGACCACGCCCTTGAACTCGTGGGATTGGCCCACGATAAGCAGGGCCGACGCTATTTTATCGCGAAGAACGCATGGGGAACGGCCAACCGTTTCGGTGGTTTCCTCTACCTTAGCGAAGACTATCTGCGCCTGAACACTGTGATGGTGGTGGGTTGATTGTCCAATCTCGCCCATTTCACCGTGTAATCTCAGCCCTATTAGACGCTAATCTCACCTATTTTACCGTGCTAAATGGGCCATTTCATCGTGTAAAATAGCTGAGATTGGAATGCCATGTGTAAGTCGTTGATTGTCAATAGGGCCGACATCGAGAATCAGTTGAGCGCATGTAGGGACGCCCGGTTCGTTCGTCCGCTTCAATAAACAGGTGTATATATTTGTCAGTTCACTTTGGTCGGACGCCCGAACTGTGCGTCCCTGCATTTCTAACCCAACCACTTCGCCGTGCAATCTCACCCGTATTGCGCGATAATAGGACTGAAACAAAGTTGCCGAATGCATACAATCATCAAACAGCGTGATGTGCTGTGCGGCGCGATACGGTTATTCCCGTGTCGTCGGTTTGTTGTTTGTGGCCTTCAATATGTGGAGAATTGACGCTGCCTAAGGCGGGGAGACAGACTAATCTGCAGCTTTTCAGCCTTCGTTTTTTGCATACCTTTGCACTAAATAGTGTTAATTTTCGTCTTTTAATGTATGATAGTGTTTCTTAAAATTGTATATTTGATGCAGTCAAACCATGTTAATATGAACACCTGTCAGGTACTTCACAAACGCAACTCCGGGCTATAGGAAATCCATGTAAGACTTATCTGTCAATCTAAATACTATTAAACCAATCTAAATTTAATTTTCATGAACAGTAAAAACATTGCAAGACGCACGTTGCTGTTGCTTTTCAGCATCGTTTGTGCTGCTTATTCGCATGCACAGTCTGTCGTTCAAGGAAGTGTTAAAGATGCTTCGGGTGAGCCATTGATAGGGGCCACGGTGCAAGTGAAGGGCGTTCAAGGCGGTACCGTCACCGATATTAACGGCCATTATGTGCTCTCCGACGTGAAAAATAACGCTACGTTGGTCTTTTCCTATATCGGATATAGGAACAAAGAGGTGGCCGTTGGGCATCAAACCACGGTCAATGTTTCTCTTGAAATGGACCATCAGCAACTCGACGAGATTGTTGTCGTGGGCTATGCCGTGGGAACCAAGCGCACGGTTTCGGGCGCAATCGACCGCATTGGCAAGGCCGACATGAATAAAGGCGTGGTGACATCGGCGTCGGATGCGCTGAAAGGTAAGGTGAGCGGCGTCGTTATCAGTCAGAACGGAGGCGACCCGATGGGGACAACCAGCATACGTGTGCGTGGAACCTCGTCGTTATCGGGAGGCAACGACCCGCTCGTCATCATTGATGGTGTGTTTGCCGACATGACAATGTTCAATGCCTTGCAACCCGGAGACATTGAGTCGATGACCATATTGAAAGATGCTTCCGAGACAGCCCAGTATGGATCGCGTGGTGCTGCGGGCGTCATTGTGGTGACGACGACCAAGGGAAGGAACGGATTTTCGAGCATTAACTATAGTGGAACCTTTGGTGTGAACACCGTTTACAAGAACCTGAAGATGCTGAATGCTGCAGATTATCGTGCAACGGCAACCCGTTTGGGCATTGCCTTCACCGATTTGGGCGGAAACTCCAACTGGTTCGACGAGATAGAACGGTCTGTGGGGCTTACTCAAAACCACAATGTATCGTTCTCTTCGGGCAATGACACCGGCAATTATCGTGCAAGTTTGGGTTTCATTCAGCGTGAAGGAGCCCTCAAGAACTCGGATATGAAGAACTATACAGCCAAACTCGATGCCATGCAATATGCTTTCAACAAGCGATTGAAGCTCGAATTGGGCATCTTCGGTAGTGAACGTGACGGCAAGATGCAGTATGATCCGCAGAAAATGTTCTATTCTGCAGCGGCATATAACCCCACTTACCCCACTTACAAGAACAAAAATACGGGCGAATGGGACGAGGACAGACTCGCAAATGAGATATATAACCCCATGGGACAGCTGGAAGTGACGGACCGTTACGATGTGGGCTCGCTCAATGTGCATGGAAAAGTAACCTATACACTCTTGGACGGCTTGTTTCTTAGCGCATTTGGCAGTTATACAAGGCTGAACCTCGACCACAAACGCTATGTTCCCAACGACATTCAACAGGGACGTATCAACGGAAACGGCTGGGCATACATCAAGAACATCAAACGTACGGACCTCATGGGCAATCTCCAGCTCACTTATACGAAGGATTTTGGTAAGCATCATATCGATGCTTTGGCCTTGATGGAGGGGCAACAATACAAGAGTTTCGAGAACATGGGGCAGGCTTTCAAGTTTGATACCAACTATTTCGGCTACAACAACATGCAATCCGGGGCGAATGTGTCGTGGGGCGACGTGACTTCGGAGGCGAAAGAATATAAATTGATGTCCTATATGGCCCGCCTCAACTACATGTTTGCCGACAAATACATCGCAACGGTGAACTTAAGGACCGACGGTTCGTCTAAACTCGGCAAAGGACATAAGTGGGGTTGGTTCCCTTCGGCATCTGTTGCGTGGGTCGTTTCACAAGAGAACTTCATGAAAAATGCCAAATGGATAGACAATCTCAAGGTCAGAATGGGCTACGGTGTGACTGGTAATCAGGACGTCATCGAGCCTTATCAGTCGTTAGAACTTTATGGTCCGAACGGTGTTACAACCGTTAACGGTGCCAAATCAACCACTTATGCAATACTGAGTAACGACAATCCCGATTTGAAATGGGAAGTAAAGCAGACCTTCGACGTGGGCGTGGACTTCAGTGCCTTCAAAAACAGACTGAACGTGACGCTTGATTGGTACACTTCCACAACCAAAGACCTGCTCTATCTCTACACGGTTCCCGTGCCTCCTTTCACATATAACACCTTGTTGGCCAATATGGGAAAGATGACCAACATGGGATTTGAAATCGGTGTCCGCGGGGATATTGTCCGTTCAAAGGACTTTACCTTCAACTCTGGCCTGAATCTCAGCTTCCAAAAGAATAAACTCAATTCATTGAGCGGCTATTATAAAGGGCAACTACTTACAACAAGCGAGCATATTGCCGTGGCAAACATCAATGCGGCAGGCTTGACACAGAACACCGGCGTTAGTTATCTCATCGAAGGACAGCCCATCGGTGTCTTCTATCTGCCTCATTGCGAGGGAATCAACGCCAATGGACAGTATGTTATCTCCGATCTCGACCACAATAAAACAATAGATACCGGAGATTCCGGCGACAGGAAGGTCTGCGGACAGGCCATTCCGAAGGCTTATTTGGGCTGGGACTTCACGTTTAAGTATAAGAATTGGGACCTGACGATGCAGTTCAACGGTGCATTCGGGCATAAAATCTATAACGGAACAGGCATGACATACAGCAACATGAACAACTTTCCTACCTATAACGTGCTGGCCGAGGCTCCCCAAAAGGGAATCAAGGATATTCAAATCTCCGATTATTGGTTGGAAAAAGGCGATTATGTGAACTTTGAATACGTCACCTTGGGCTACACATTCGGCAAAAAGCAGCTCAAAGCCAACTGGATTCAGAGCCTGCACTTAGGGTTATCGGTCAACAATGTGTATATGTTCACCGGCTATAAAGGACTCTCTCCGCTCATCAACTCGACCTCTTTGGTACGCGTCGACGAGGGAAGGACCACTTATGGCACCATCGGTGTAGACGATAAACGCCTTTATCCGCTCTCACGCACCTTCTCTTTCAATGTAAGCGTCACATTCTAAATGTCAAACTTAAAAGTGAATACAATTATGAAACATTATATTTTTATTGCATCCTTGCTTTCAACGGCTCTTCTTGCCAGCTGTTCCTTGGACGAAAGTCCTAAAAGCAAGTTCAATGAAAGCGAAGCTTTTGGCAATTCCACCCTCACTTACGTCAATTCGGTAGCCAATGTTTACGCTGCAATAGGTGATGGCATCTACGGGGGAACCGATGCTATCCATTGTTTACAGGAGTTTACCTCCGACGAAGCAATCCTTCCGGGCCGGCAAGGCGACTGGGTTGATGGCGGAAAGTGGCAGAATTTCTTCTTACATAACTTCGCATCGTCGGTCAATACCTATAACGACAACTGGAAGAACATATATAAGATCATCGGTCTCTGCAATTCTTCCATTGATAAGCTGACGCCTATGATCTCACAGCGGCCCGATTACAAGAAATATGTAGATGAGTTGCGGGCCTTGCGGGCCATTTATTATTACTATGCCATGGACCTCTTCGGACAAATCCCTTTGGTTACCTCGTCTTCACAGACCATAAGGAGCGTGAAACAAAGCAACCGGTCCGAAGTTTTCAAGTTTGTCACCACCGAACTGGCTGCCGTCATTCCTCATCTTTCAGCAGAACCCAGCCAGAAAACGGGCACTTATTACGGTCGGATCACGCAAGCTGTGGCCTACATGTGCATGGCTAAATGTGCCATCAATGCTCCTGTCTACACCACTGACGCCACATCGGTCAGCAGTTATGAGGCTTTCGTGGGCGATGACATGTCAAAACAGAATAAAGCAAGCGAGACTCTCGGCGCACATGTATCAACCATGGGAGCCGGTATCAGCATCACTGTCGACGGAACGGCCCGTAATGCGTGGCAAACCGTGGTTTATTGCGTCGACAAACTGGCTGCGTTGGGCTATGGTTTGGCTGCAAACTACAGCGACAACTTTGTCATGCAGAACCAAAACTCCAACGAAAACATTTTCACACGGCCGAATGACGACAAGACCTATAAGATAACGGATTATAACCTCATTCGCTCCGTGCACTATAACCATGCAAGTGCTGCCGGATTCAATGGTTGGAATGGTGCATGCGCCACTGTTCAGGCAATGAAGGTCATGGGTTATAACACGCCGAACGAGGACCCCCGCTTGAGAATCAACTATTGGGTGGAACGTGAATACACGCAGCAGACGGGCGGAAAGACCGTAGACGACGGTGTAGGAGGAACCTTGGAGTATCGTCCTTTGGCCGTTGTTGTTGATTTCAACAACGCAGCTGACAAGCATGATGTGAAGTGTGCCGGGGCAAGATTCAAGAAATACGAATACGACCCCACGGCCGCAGCACAGGGACAATACAACAACGACCTTGTTGTTTGGCGTTATGGTGATGCCTTATTGATGAAGGCCGAGGCCCAATATCGCTTGGGTAACACGTCGGGCGCATTGACATTGGTCAATCAAATACGCCATCGTGCGGGTGCAACGGCCTTGACTTCGGTCACGTTGAACGACATTCTCAATGAGCGCATGATAGAGTTGGCATGGGAAGGGGTGCGTCGTCAAGACCAAATCCGCTTCTGCACGTTTACCCAACCCACCATTGATCGCTATCCAAATGTGTGGCATAACGCTTCTGCCGGCGATTTTAATGAGGATAAAACAGGCTATACTTGCCTTTATCCCATTCCTTATGAGGTGCTAAACTTGAATAAGAACCTGCATCAAAATCCCGGTTACGCCAAATAGAAACGGTTAGTTTACCGAGGCACTCCATGAGGTCTGTTTGATGACAAAAGGCTCATGGAGTGCCTTTTTTCATGTGGTAATTTGCCATATCGCCCAACCTGTTTTCTTATTTAACCCATTTTACAGCGCGTCCCCGTATGCTTTTCGGTGCGGTTTGATGGAAACAAATGGCCGACAATCCCTTTTCAGTGCATAATTTCAAGGTTCAAGTGCCGGGATATGGTGTTTTTTTAATAAATTTGTGCACACGATAGTTTCTGTCGTGACCTTATAAGGAGCATAAAAACCATAGGAAGCCGACTTAAAAAGCCGAGCGTACCTATTTATATCAAGAAAAAGAATGAAAGAACTCATCTGTCCCAATTGCCATAAGGCCTTCACGGTAGACGAAGCAGGCTACGCTTCTATCGTGAACCAAGTGAAGAATGCCGAATTTGATGCCGAAATCAATCGCCGTCTTGCCGAATTACATGAGCGTCATAAGGCCGAAGAGGCTCTCGTTGCGGCTAAAGCCGAACAACAATATCAGCAAGAACGAAGCAGGCAAGCGCAGAAGTTGTCGGAAAAAGAGGCCGAGATAGTCCGTTTGCAGACAGAACTCGGGCATGCGGAAGAGAAGAAAAAGGGCGAAATTTCGCTGGCTTTGGCTCAGAAAGACCAAGAGATTGCTGCCTTGCAAGCCTCGCTCAACGAGAACGACAGTCGGTTGAAGATGGCGGTGATGGAAGAACAGCGCAAAGCACAAGACCGTTTGCAGCATCGGGAGGCGGAGATTGCGCAGTTGAAGGCCTCGGTGGAACTCGACAAACAGAAGGCGGCCAACCACGAGAACACTATCAAGGAGCAATATGAGCTGAAACTGAAGGCTGCACAGGAGCAGGTGGAGTATTACAGAGACTTGAAGACACGCATGTCTACCAAGATGATCGGCGAAACGCTTGAGATTCATTGCGCAACGCTGTTCAACCAGACCATGCGTTCGATGCTTCCTAACGCCTATTTTGAGAAAGACAACGACGCATCGGGGGGTACGAAAGGCGACTTTATCTTTCGCGATTATGCCGAAGATGGCACGGAATACGTGTCGATCATGTTTGAAATGAAAAACGAAGCCGATGAAACGGCCACGAAACACAAGAACGAAGACTTTTTCAAGAAGCTGGATAGTGACCGACGTGCGAAAGGTTGCGAGTTTGCCGTGCTGGTTTCGCTCTTGGAACCCGACAACGAACTCTACAACGGTGGCATCGTAGACGTCTCTTATCGCTATGACAAGATGTATGTCATTCGTCCGCAATTCTTTCTGCCACTCATTTCGCTCTTGGTTCAGACCTCCAAAAAGAGCCTGGCATATAAGCAACAGCTGGCAATCGCACAGAGTCAGTCGGTTGATGTCACCAATTTCGAGAGCCGGCTCATGGATTTCAAAGACAAGTTTGCCAACAACTATCGGCTGGCCAGCAAGAAATTCCAAAAAGCTATTGAGGAAATCGATAAGTCGATCGAGCATCTTCAGAAAATCAAATCGGCCCTCTTGGGCAGCGAGAACAATCTGCGACTGGCCAACAACAAGGCCGAGGCACTCACAATCAAGAAACTCACCCACAACAATCCCACGATGAAGGCCAAGTTTGATGAGGTCCGCCGGCAGGAAGAGGACACGGACGAGGAATAAAACCTCGGACTTCTGTGAAATAGTGGGTTGTCTGTTGGGAACGACAGCCTTGCGATCTGCAGTCGTCTCCGTTTTTCCGGAGAAAGGAAAAGGACATGCGGGGCAAGACAAGTCTTTGTGGCGTCAGGAGTGCGGCTGTTGCGGTGGAACATCAGCCGCATTGTACGATAATATGGCCGAAGTAGCCATGTAGGGACGCACGATTCGTGCGTCCGATCAAAGTAATTTGAGGAGATACTCTATCTTTTCAACCGTTTTTTTGCTTGATTTTCGCTCAAATGTCATGTAAATTAATGTTAAACGATGGGTGTTTTACATTAATTTACAAATGGGAATGTTGATAATCAGTTGCTTAGGCTCCCTAAGAGAAATGATCAAGAGAAAAGAAAGACGAAGAAAAAGAAGTAGAAAGAGTTGTCGTCGCCGCCGTTCCTTCTCAAGATGGTTTTTATTTTCGCCGCCGTCGTCGTTTCCGCTTTTTTGCTTAAAAAACATTGCCGGCCGTTTCGATTATAAAAAATCTGCGAAACTCTTGCAATCGCTTATCCCGAACTGGCGTAATTGCTTAGAAACCCTTTCTCAAAAGTGTGCCCCAAGCTCACTCTCCCTCCCTTTGGGAGGGCCGGGGTGGGTGTTTAGGAGGGGCGGAATGGGTGCTATTGTTTTCCAATCCACTCCTTCAACACCATTCCATACTCCTTTTTGAAGCAGCGAGTGAAGTAGTTTGGCGAGTTAAAACCCACCATTGCGGCAAGTTCACCAACGGGAATATCGGGCTGTTTCAGGGCAATTTGGCAGGCTTCTTTCATGCGCACGGCATTGATAAAGCCCGTGATGCTCTGCCCGGTCAAGGCCCGCAGCTTGTTGTAAAGGGTCGATTCGCTGACACACATGGCCCGTGCAAGGGCCGAACGGTCGTAATCCGAGTCGGCAAGATGCGTCTTTACGCAATCCACAGCGGCCTGCAAGAACCGACTGTCTGGGCTACTGTAGTGTTCATTTTCTATCTTGAAGTCTGCCTGTGCACTGAATTTCTCCTTGATACGCTTGCGGTTTTCGATGATACTGTCAATGCGCAATTGCAGGTCTTCCAGCTTAAACGGCTTCGTGACATAGGCATCTACGCCGATGCGATAGGCCTCCATGCGTTCCTTTTCCTGTATTTTTGCCGTCAGCATCACAAAGGGAAGCATTGCTAAATCTTTGTCGTTCTTCACCGTTTTCACGAGTTCATAGCCGTCCATCACGGGCATCATCACGTCGGTAACGACCAAATCAAGCTCTTCTTTCCGTATGATATTCAAGGCTTGCAGGCCGTTCTTGGCCGTCAATACCGTGTATTTTCGACTCAACAAACGCTGCATCAAGTGCAGTAGTTCGGTGTTGTCTTCGACCAACAGCAGTCGGTATTCTTTGTCATCCACGTCATCTGACGGTTCAATGGGAGGCGTTTTACCGGCCACGTCCACCGTAGATGGCCCCCGATGTGCCTTTGCCGGACTTGCTTCTACCTCGTTTTCGGCATAGAACCGACGCGCTATTGGCAGCTTGATCGTGAAACTTGTGCCCTCGCCGAGCCTGCTTTTACAAGCTATTTCTCCATGATGTAGCTTCACAAGGTCACGCGTTAAGGAGAGTCCGATGCCTGTTCCATGGGTGTGCATCTTGCGATAATCGCCGTCAAAGAAGCGCGTATAGAGTTGCTTCTGCCCCTCTTTCGAGATGCCGATGCCGTCGTCTTGCACCGTTATCACAGCCTTTTCCCGTTCCAAAACCACCGTGACGCGCACGTGTCCGCCAGCATTCGTGTACTTCAAAGCATTGGAAACAAGGTTTGAAAGCATCTTTTCAACCTTGTCAGTATCAAACCATCCGGGGATTAATTTGGGGAAGGTTGCCACCTGTAATGCGATGTTTCGGCTGACAGCAAGGGCGTTCATGTTGTGGCAAACGGCTGAAACAAACTCGCCCAAGTCGCCTTCTGACACGCGAAGATGCAACTGTCCGGCTTGCGATTTCCTTACTTCAAGCGTCTGACGTATCAGCTGAACCAATCTGTTTACATTGTTTTGAATCAGCGAATAAGCCTGTTCAAACTGCGGAGCCTGCCTGCGAAGCTCGTCCACAGCAGCTGAAACAACGGCCAAAGGTGTCTGCAATTCGTGTGCAATATTCGTGAAAACGACAGCCATTTGCATGCGGTTTCGATTCTTTAAATGGCGTTTATAACGTCGTATTCCATATGAAACAAGACCCGCAAATAGCAGCAAATACAACCCAAAAGCCCACCAAGTTGCCCACCAATGTGGCTGAACTTCGATTGCAATTCCATAGGGAAGGGCATGCCATTTTCCCTGCCCATCGGCCGCTTTAAGATAGAGTTTGTAATGTCCCGACGGCAGGTTTTGAAAGGTAGCCCTGCGGAAATCGGCGCTACGATAGTGCCAATTGTCATCATATCCCTCTAATTTATAGGCGTATCTCACCATGTCTTGATGGCTATAACAGAGCAGTGCGAACTCAAAGGCAAACTTACTGACGGTGGAAGGAATGACAATCCGGCGCGCAAAGGCAGGCGAATAGGCCGACAACTTGCTGCGCTTTGCGGCCTCAAGTTGGGCAAATGGCGTGTCGTCGACATAGAAATCGGTCACCAACAGTCGTCCCGTTTCCTGCCGAACCATGTTGGCTGCGGCATCAGGATCGAAAGAAAAGAAGCCACCTTTCGTTGTAAAGAAGAGCTGACCCGCATAGCTGCACGTGGCATTCGGGTAGCCTTGCAGATTGCCGAGGCCGTCCTCGCGCGTGAAAATCCTGATGTCAGGTCGGTCTTTCACGTGACCTTGTGCATCAAGCAACACGGCATTCGGTCGGAAAGTCAGGCACAAGAGCGACTGTCCCATGGTAAGCCAGAGCCTGCCCCGCTTATCTTCATTCAGTGAAAAGGCTTGTCCGCGCCCCAACTGATACTCCCTATTGACGGGAACAAAGCGGTCGTGCCGCGCATCATAGATGAAAAGGCCACCCGTATAAGATACAGCCCAGAGCCGATGTGCCCTGTCTTCGAAGCAAGTTGAGGCGTCATGGAGTGAGAAACGCCCGTTTTCAGGGGTGTAATGTTGGTAAACAAACCGATTGGGATGCGTTGGATTGCCCGTTATTCTGATGATACCTTCGTTGTCGGTGGCTATCCATAGGCGTCCTTTATGGTCTTGAATGATGCCCCGGACATCGCAGTTTGCAAAACTTCCTCGGCCGTCTTTCATCTCCAAACGGCGGCCCTTACCGTCAGGAGTGACGATGCTCAGCCCGCTTCTTTGCCCGACCCACATCACATTGTCACGGCTTTCGAAGAGCATGTTGACGTAATCATCGGCAATGGTTGTGCCATCTGCGGCCGAAAGCATGCGTGCCTTGTCACGCTGTCCGGGTGGAACAACGATGATACCCGACCCATTCGTGGCAATCCAAAGCTCGCCGTTGAAGCGTAATTTCACCGAAGGTATGCTCGAATATAATATATAAGGTGAGATGTTTTCAATGCCCCTGATTTGATTTCCATAGCGTATTTGGCCCGTTTCTGAGCTGTAATAGGCCAGCTGCGAGGGGTACATTCCTATCCAAAAGCCCTTTCCGTCGGTCGTATAAACAGACTTCGGGGTGCTGTTCTGCGCCAAAGTCGGGAGGCGATACAGGTTGAATGGCGCCGGATTTGTATTGACATGCAAGATGCCGTTGGCTGCCGTTTCTATCCAAAGGCAGCCTTTTCGGTCGGTCGTTATCCGCTTCGGGCCGCCCAAAGCCACCGTTTGTGCCTCGTCACCGATGGCTGTATAGTTCGCACAATGACCCATATTGTCGTCCATATCAATGGCCGTAAGGCCACCACGGGAGCAGGCCCAGACTTTCTTTCCGGTCGGTTCTTCGGTCAGATTGTAGCAGATATCGAAGCCTATTTGGGCACTGTTGTAACTATGTAGGCCCGGATTTGCACGGTCATAGGGCCTGTCCATGCGCACGATGCCATAGCCCCAAGTGCCTATCCACAGCCGTTCTCGACTGTCAAAAAGCAGCGAATAGGCCGAATTTCGAGCGTTCAAACGGTCGTAACTCACGAACTTTCGCTGCGAAGGAGCAAAGAAAAGCAATCCGTTTCCCCATGTTCCAAGGTAGAGATTTCCATGCTTATCCTCGGTAATAGCTTTGACACTGTAGTCGCCTAAACGGCTTTTTTGCCCACGAACGTCCATGACAATGGCATTCCGATCGCTGTAGGTTACGAAGCAATCTCGCCCGGGTTCATAGCGAGAAAGGCCGCCGTCGGTCCCTATCCACACGTTACCATCGCGTGCAGTGAACAGCGTATAGACAACCCGTTGCCTGCTTCCGGGCAGGTGATAGGTCTTGAATTGTCCCGTTCTTCGGTCCATTCTGACCAGCCCGTTGCGTGTTCCAATCCACAAACGGTCGTGCTTGTCTTCGGTAATCGCAAGGATATTGTTGCTCGGAAAGAGGCATTTCGTGTAGCCATCACTCTGATAAGACCGGAAATCATAGCCGTCGTAGGACCTCAAACCGGCCGAAGACCCCACCCACATCATGCCTTGTCGGTCGAAGAAAAGGCATTGTGTCTCGCCTAAATCGGGTGCATTGATTGTCGAAAGCACACGACAATTCAACGTCTGCGCACCGACATTCAAGGCGCAAAGCCACAAGAAAGGCAGCAAAAGTTTCTTAGACATGACGAAAGGTTTAGATAGGTTGTTTACAAATTTAACTGTTTTTTTTGATTAATAAGCGATTTCATCGTTGTTTTTTCCGCTTTTTCGTGTTTTATAAAGGCAAAATATGCGTTGGGAGCACATGCAAGTAATATGTAGGGACTTTGGCTTTGAAGTTTGAACATTGAAGTTTGAACTTTAAGATGAGTTGGCTTTGAGCTTTGAAGTGTGAACATTGAACTTTAGGCTTTGTCCTATTATAAAATCATTTGTAGGCAGGGGGCATGTAGGGACGCACGGCTCGTGCGTCCGCTCAAATGACATTGTCTTGCTTATCTCTCGTCGTTTGCGCATGATATTGCCCCTTGAGCGGACGCACGAGCCGTGCATCCCTACATAACGGTAGCGTTTTTGCACGAAACGGACAGGGGCTTATAGGACTGAATGGTGTCTTTCGGTCTGCTAAACAGGGGAATGATGCATGAATTAAACGACTATGATAATTCTTTACAAAGTGCTTCGCAGAATTTTGATATTCAAGACGAAAGATGGTTTCTGCAGAAATACGGCCGTTTTGAGCCTTGTTTGTAAATTATTATCTATCAACTTGTTACATTATCTACAGGAAATCGGGGCGTAAAATGGGAAGGAAGTGCGCTTGAAATTGGTGGGATAAACGCATTAAATAAGTTGTTTTGCACGATGAAATGGGCAATATTGTGTGGTAATAGCACTCCTATTGTGCGCTAATATCATTCATATTGTGGTACAATATGGCCCATACTGCATCTTCATTCGGGCCGAATAACGGCATGGCTTCTATTTTGTGGTGAAAAAACTTAGGGAAAAACAGTTTCCCGTTTCCAAATGGTGATGTCCGAACGTCTTGTTTTTTAGTCATAAAAATCAACAAAATGGAGGTTTTTAATGAAGGGATGCACGCCCTACTTGATGAACCGAGGAATAGAATATACTTCATATCATGAATGAACCCCACCGGGGTTCTGTTGTTTAGAGGGCAGTGTTGGCATGCAATGCCAACGCTGTCGCCGGGTGAAGTGCACGAAACCAACGCCAAAGGTGTTGCGTTTTCTTCCGATTAATGTTTGGTATTGGCATTTGATATACACAAAAAGATGAGGTTCACATACCAATATGCCACGTTTAGAAAAAGAAAACGCAACACTTACAGCGTTACTTTTATGTGCTTTCTTAGACCGGGTTTCCTTACAGCGTTCGGCAATCCGCCCCTCTAAATCACGAATCCGCAATGTGGATTGTCCATAGTGTACAACCTTACTTTTGAATACTTAAATTTCAAGAAAACTCAAGTTTCTCATTATAACGAGAAACTTAAAGGACTTTCAGCATGTGGATATGCGGGTGATGACCCCTATAATATTTCTTGAAACCTATTTGACTTGATGGCTATTTCATGGTTTTTCAAGGCTGACATCGCCTCTACGGTTTGTCTTTATAGATGACTTTGTTCGCCCCGCTCGTGATATAAAGGGCCTCGGGGTGCTCTTTCACGAAGCTGTCGATGTGGCGTACACGTTTGTCTTCAAGGATTTCGTCGACGGCAATGAGTATTCCTGTCTCCTCAACTTCGCCGAAACCGCAGTTGATGGCCGTGCCGAAGAGCTTCATGGTGGGGCTGAGACTCATGTAAGCGTTGACCAATGGGGGAATGTTATAGCCCAAACGGCGTATCTCACGATTAAGAATTCGATAGTCTTTCTTAAAGTCGTTCTCGCAGAAAATGGCTGATAATTCGTCCTCGGATGTATCGATTTTCAATGGCTTTATGGGCACTATTAGGTTGTCTTTATCGTCAAAATGCTTTTTAAGGAAGTAGAGAATCATGTCTCTTCCCTTGCGGATATACGACGGATACATCGTCATTTTGCCAAAGAAATACTTGCACTTGGGGTTGATGATGGTGAGTGCACCGAGCCCATCCCATAGGTTGTCAAGGGCAAAGATGCTTTTGGAATTGGTCCGAACGTTCTGATATTCGAGCGAAACAAAGCTACGTCCCAATTCAACGGTGTAGGGAGCGTATTCTTTCATGAACTGATCGGAGAAGTGAAACATGTGGCTTGTAGCGAGAACGGGCTGGCCCTTGGCATCGATTTTCCAGTCGGAACCGAAGAGATAGCGGTAACCTCCGATGATTTCTTCGGCTTCCGGGTTCCACACGATGAGCTGTTTGCACCCGTTTTCCATCGTGTCGAAGTTGTCTATATCCATGGCTTTTCCCGTGCCTCCGCCTGCAGAACGAAACGCAATTTCACGCAGTCTGCCAATCTCTTTCATCACATTCGGGGCCTCATGAGCCGTTACGATGTAGATTTCATTGTGGCTCTTGTTGGTCATACGAAGCTGACGTTCGGCGGAAAGTTCACGCTTCAGCAGTGCCTTGTCAATCGGCTGGATAATCTCTTCTTCCATTCTCTTTTTCTCTTTTCAGTATATGAAAGTCTGATTGCATTCATTGTAGTTCATAGACGCGGTCTTCTACGAATTCAGCCCATTCCATCGGAGTTCGGCTCTTGTTGAAAGTTTGCCATGGAATTGGCTTCCCTATGGTCACGCGAAAGGTCTTTCCCACGTTCTTATACATCTCATCAACAAGGAAAAGCATGGCTAAATTGAAGGGCAACCAGCGGTCGCTGAACCTCGCAATGCGGTAGAATCGTTCAGAGTTCCGGCCACCGAAGTGGATAGGGACAACGTCTCTGTGGGTCTCAACGCTCTTGGTTATGAACGTTTTCTTCCACGGAAGGTCGTGAATTTTGCCGTTAATCTTACGGCTGTTAAGCCCAGCCGGGAACATCAAAAGGTGGTTTTCGCCCTTGAATCCGGCCTCGACCATACGTGGAAAGTCGCGACTTTGCTTGCCGGTTTTATTGATTCCGATGCTCACGGGCTTTAATCCCGGAAGGTTAAGTAGCAGGTCGTTGACCAGATAACGGAACTTTCCGTCATACTGTTTACCGATGATTGAACCGAGCGCAACGCCATCTTGACCGCCCAAAGGGTGATTGGAAACGAACGTATATAGCTTACCATCGTTCTTATCGGGCAGGTTTTCGATGCCTACAATGTCGAGTTTCATGTCGAGATAACGCACACATTCCGTTAGAAAATCAGTGCCTTCAAGGTGCCGACTCGCCCAAAGAAAGCGGTTCACCTCGTCTTCATGGACGATATGTTTGAGCCAAACGACGAGAAAACGGGGCACATAACGGGCCTTGCTGCCCATTTTCCCTTTCAAGATTCGGTCGATGTCTATCGTTTTCTCTATCTGCTCATCCATGTTTATCATACTAACAAGATGCAAAAATAGCATAAGTTTTTCTAAAAAGTCACTTTTCAAGCCAAAAATATTCATTTTTTACGTTTAGCAAACGATTTCATATTCATTTGAGAAACAAATTGGATTGATTTTGAAATAAATGGAAACGGCATCGCTTTCTCAATTCGGAAAGAAAACAAAAAATAGTGGAGAAAAGTGGGGAAGTGTGGAGTTTTTTATGTAACTTTGGCCCCGAAACATATTATAATGTACGTGTGCGCTTTTTAGGAAACATAGAAGCGAAAGCCGATACGAAAGGAAGGGCCTTTCTACCGGCCGTGTTTCGCAAGACACTTCAGGTGTCTGGCGAGGACCGTTTGGTGTTGCGCAAAGACGTATATGAGCAATGTTTGGTGCTTTATCCTGAGCAGGTGTGGAACGAACAGCTTGATATTCTGCGCCAACGGCTCAACAGATGGGACAAGAAACAATGGCAGATTTTCCGCCAGTATGTGTCGGATGCCGAGGTCGTTACGCTGGATGGGAATGGTCGTTTCCTTATTCCGAAGCGGTATTTGAAGCTGGCCGGCATCGAACAAGAGCTGAAGTTCATCGGCGTGGACGACACGATTGAGATATGGAGCAAGGAACGTTGCGATGCACCTTTTGTTGAACCGGCCGATTTCGGTAGTGCCTTGCAGGAATTGATGGGGTAGAACGGGGAGGAAACAGAATGAAGCAAGACGGCATGGAAACGGGAAACGTCCCGAAGATAATACGGACCGTGGAGACATATCATGTGCCGGTACTCTTGAAACAGAGTGTAGACGGGCTGAACATTCAGCCGAATGGTATTTATGTAGACGTCACTTTCGGTGGTGGAGGACATAGTAGTGAGATTTTGTCTCGGCTTGATGGCAAGGCACATCTGTATGGTTTCGATCAGGATACTGATGCAGAACAAAACGTCAATCATAGAGTCGGCACGGGAAAAAG
>ERZ772960.766-NODE-766-length-27064-cov-4.570439_pt1 | contig 27064 bp, 24 predicted proteins | sample MGYA00580678_ERZ772960 | MGnify/ENA primary metagenome ERZ772960 (study PRJEB29015, sample SAMEA2737930) | human oral metagenome | biome: human oral; feature: human-associated habitat; material: dental | place: China | collected 2059 ... | reverse complement strand
ACTAATGCCGGCGGCAACCGTGCCGTCAAATACGGCGTAACCCGTGATCAGGTTATGGGTATCGAAGTTGTTACTCCGTCCGGCGAAGTGGTTCAGCTCGGCGGCAAATTCCGTAAGAACGCTACAGGCTATATGCTGATGCATCTTTATATCGGGTCTGAAGGGACTCTCGGCATTATCACAAAGGTTTACTTGAAGTTGGTCGCTTTGCCGAAATACGAAATGGATCTGCTGGCCGTATTCGACAATCTTGACGCTGCCATTGCCCTGACGCCGAAGGTTATGAATGCCGGTATTACCCCGGTTTGCGTAGAATTTATGGATAACGCCTCCATCAAACAGGTTGAAGTATTCCTTAACGAAAAGCTGCAACATTCCGATGTGGGCAACTATATTATCATTCAGATTGCCGGTGACAGTGAAGACATATTGGACGACCAGTGCATGATAATTGACGAACTGGCCCGTGAAAACGGCGCGCTCGACGTCTTGGTAGCGGATAAGGACAAGATTTGGAAATCCCGCAAAGCGTATCTTGAAGCGGATCGCCAGAGGAGCCTTGTATTCTCCATGGAAGATATTGTCGTACCGATGACGGAAATTCCGGGCGCCGTACAGCAAATTTCACGTTTAGCCGAAAAATACGATGTTGCTATGCATTGTGCCGGACACTGCGGTGACGGTAACGTACATATCGACATCCTGAAAGATGATCGCACACAGGAAGAATGGGAAGAAATGCTTCCGAAAATTCAGAAAGAAATCTATGCCCTCGTGTACAGCTTGGGCGGCCGTCTCTCCGGTGAGCACGGCATCGGTTTCAAACGTGCCCAATTGATGAAAGAATACATGGATCCCGTGGAAATGGAACTCATGCGTTCCGTTAAGAAAGCGCTCGATCCGAAAAATATTATGAACCCGGGCAAAGTAGTCGACGTAAACGACGAAATTCCCGTACAATAATATCGCCGCATACGCTGAAGGGGCAGGGAAGGGCATGAAGCCTTGTCCCTGCCCCGTTTTATCAGTTGTTTAATGATAACCTTGTCTTATAAACCGGAAAGGATGTGTTGTTCGTGAAAAAATTTGAAGTACCGTTTGCTAAAGAGAAAATCACGTTTGAACTGCCTGATGAACAGGTGGCAGGCGTGCTTCTTTCGAGAGCCCATGAATATAAGGCGCCTAAGTCGGAGGCGGAACTCGTCGCCGATGCTCTGGCTAATCCCATCGGCGCTCCCCGATTGAGTGAACTCGCTAAAGGGAAGCGGACGTGTACGATTATCTCCAGTGACCACACCCGTCCCGTCCCGAGCCATGTTATCATGCCGCAGCTCCTGGCGGAGCTCCGCCGGGGCAATCCGGATATTGAAATTACTATTCTTGTAGCTACCGGTATGCATCGGCCGACAACACATGAAGAATTAGTCGATAAATACGGTGCCGAAATTGCCGATAGGGAACACATCGTCATCCATCAGAGCCGTATTGATGAAGATATGGTCAGTATCGGCACGTTGCCGTCCGGCGGCGAATGTCTCCTCAACAAGTGGGCCGTTAATACGGATCTTCTCGTAGCGGAAGGATTTATTGAACCGCATTTCTTTGCGGGCATGTCCGGCGGCAGAAAATCCGTTTTACCCGGTGTTGCCAGCAAGGTAACGGTGCTTGCCAACCATTGTTCCGAATTCATTGACAGTCCTTACGCGCGTACGGGCATCCTTGAAGGGAACCCTATTCACCGCGACATGCTCTATGCGGCGAAAGTCGCTAAATTAGCTTTTATTTGTAATGTTGTTATTGATGCGGAAAAGAAGGTTATTGCCGCTTTTGCGGGTGACAGTGAAGAAGCTCACTGTAAAGGTGTCGAATTTGAAATGTCCTTGGCAGGCGTTAAGCCTGTGCCGGCGGATATCGTCGTGACGACGAACGGCGGGTATCCTCTTGACCAGAATATTTATCAGTCCGTTAAGGGCATGACTGCGGCTGAAGCAACCTGTAAGGAAGGCGGCGTCATTATTGACTGCACGGCCTGCAATGACGGACATGGCGGCGAAGATTTTTTCAATACGCTGAAAAATGCGGCGGATTTACAGAAAGCGATGGATGAAATCCTCGCCCGCGATCGTAATGAAACGATTTTCGATCAGTGGGAATCGCAGATTCTCCTGCGCCTTCTTCTGCATTTCCATATTATATTGGTTACGCAGGCGCCGCGTGAAATGGTTGAGGCTATGCACCTGACATATGCTGAGAATATTGATGAAGCGTTTAAATTAGCTAAAGACTATTTGGCTGAAAAAGGCGTTAACGATCCGAAAGTCACGGTTATCCCCGACGGCGTATCGGTTATCGTGAAATAATGCCAAGCGGCGCCAGGACAGAGGAACCTGTACGGTTCCTCTGTTTTCATTGCTGTGGTATAATTAGCTACACTTCGAAAGAGAGGAAGCGACACAGTGGAAGTTGAACTTATACATGATATCTGGGTTGTTGCTCAGGTCGTTCTTTTGGATTTAGCCTTGGGCGGTGATAATTCTATTGTCATCGGCATGGCCTGTAAAAGCCTGCCCCGCGACATGCAGAAAAAAGCAATTATTTACGGTACGGCAGGGGCCATTATACTGCGCTTCATCATGGCGGCGGCCGTCGTCTGGCTTTTGCAGATACCTTACCTGCATACCGTAGGCGGCGTACTTCTCGTCTTTATCGGCATGAAGCTGATCGGCAAACAGGAAACGGAAGAAGCGGTGCATGTTGACGCCAAAAAATCAATGGCGGGAGCTGTCAGAACTATTATTGCGGCCGATGCCCTCATGAGTCTTGATAATGTTCTCGGCATCGTCGGTGCGACAGGCGGCCACATGGGGCTTCTGGTCTTCGGCATGATTATTTCCGTGCCGATCATTATTTTCGGCAGTGCCGTCGTTATCAAGGTGATGCATAAATTCCCCGTGCTCATCTATTTAGGCGGGCTCATTCTCGGCTGGGCGGCCGGTTCGATGGTTGCGGCCGATGAATACCTGGGGCTTGCCCGGGAAACGGGCTTGTACGTAAAAATCGCCTTAACGGCCGTGACCGCTCTCGGCGGTTTCGCATGGAATCATATAGCGGCAAAGCCGGATACAAAGGGCGTATAAACGCCTGCGGCGGTGCCTGCCGTTGCTTGACAAGGCATGGGAAAGTTGATACTATATATAAGTCAGGTAACGGGGCGTGGCGCAGTTTGGTAGCGCGCTTGGTTCGGGACTAAGAGGCCGCAGGTTCGAATCCTGTCGCCCCGACCATATTCACATTGGATGTCATCCCGAGGCATAACAACACAATGTGAATCACCATGGAGAGTTGTCCGAGTGGCTTAAGGAGCATGATTGGAAATCATGTGTGCGGTGAACTCCGTACCCAGGGTTCAAATCCCTGACTCTCCGCCATAACGTAAGAAAGAGACTGCATTTGCAGTCTCTTTTTGTTTGGTTCCGCTGTCCTTCGGTTATTAAGTGTTTTCTACGTCTTTACATACATTAACTCATTATAAAATTGCGTGAATCTGTTTTTTATATCCGCCGGCATCTCTGTGATTTTGGCATAATCTTCATACATTTGATTTCGGATAGATTCTTTTTTTAAAAGCAGCAGAAAGTCTTGTGCAAATGTGGCTTTCAGATGTGCCGAGTCAAGCAGTACAATCATGGAAAGCATAGCGCCGTAGACGCCGAGCAGTGCTTTTTTGTCTTCCGCCGGCACTCTTTTGTTTTTTGAGACTAACAAAGGGCTGCCCAGTAAAGTCGATAAAATCTTTGGAGACGGGCAATATAAAGGCTCCGTCCGCAGTTCGGTGAAGTTTAAATTGTGGGCGACGCAATTACGGAAAGTCCGAACGGTATTCATCATACGTAAAACCAAATCGACCTGCTGATCCATGGGAAGACTGTTCTGTATTAGCCTGCTTACAAATTTATATTTGAGATCGCTGTGTAACAGGTCGTATAGATTTATCACATTCCCCAGAGAGATATTTTTGAAGAGTATCCACGGCGGAATATGATTGTGGTGCCGTTTGTAATACCGCGTCGGGTTCTTTATGGCATTGGAATTGATCCAGCGGGTAATACGATATTTTACGTCGGCAAATGAAATATTCGCGCTGTTGGTCGGCTTGTAGTAATATTTTTTCAAATAATCTTTTATGTCAACGCCGCAGTGCTCAGCCAGTGTATAGCTGAATTTTGTTTTAAATATGGCTTCGACTAAAACACTGTACTTCATAATAAAAAATTGAATATCCCTGTCGAAAAGTGCGAAATTATAAAGATATTCAATGGATACATCGTCTATGAAGTGGTGCGCATCCACCATGAAGTATCGTTTATAACGATTGATTAAATCGTAATAAGAAAGGGTACTGAGGGCATATTCTGCAAACTCATAGTTTTTTATGATTAACCCGCGTGATTGGAGGAGGTTAATCTGTTGTGAGTATGAAAAAAAAGGCTTGTCAAACTGCATAAAGTCCTCCACGGATAATAAAAAGCCCCACTACCGAAAGTAGCGGGGCCGGTGCCCAACACACGAAACGTGCTGAAAGCTTTTCACTACTTAAAGTATAGCACAGATTTTGATTTCGTCAAAGTCTTTTTGAAAGACTTTATGGCGTTTCAGATATTTTCCTCAGACGGGGCTGTTTTTATTTGCCCGAACCTATTCAAAATCATCCATAAGCTGTATGGAAGAAGAATGGACATAATACAGTTTGCCTTCATGGAAGATGCCCACGTACCTGTCCGGCAGAGTTTTGTTTTTCGTAAAGTTTTCGATCCACCAGGACATGGCGTTGCTGTTTTCGATGTCCGAATTTGATGCGGTTAAATTGACCCATTTGCCGCCGAGGCAAGCACAAATACTATCCATAATGGGCACCTCCTTTTAGTACATATTAGCATGGAAAAACGGAGTGATGACAAAACAATATAGTTTTGATAATAATTATGTTTTTACCGTAAAACTTTCTGTTCCTTCCGGACACGTTGAGGCGTATAATAGATGCAACAGTGAATAAAACGCCGTAAAGGAGTCAGTTGCAGTGAAACGAATGGATCCCCATGTATATCTTTTTTCGTTGGGTCACTTTTCCGTAGATTGGGTACAGGGCGGCATACCCGCATTGTTGCCTTATTTTATCTCTGTTTGCCATTTATCTTATCGTGATGCGACGGCATTGCTCCTGGGAAATGTCCTTCTCGCATCGGTTGTACAACCTGTTTTCGGTTATTATTCCGACAAGGTTTCCAAGCCCTGGTTCGTACCCTTCGGGCCGATCCTGAGCGGCATATCTTTCAGCATGCTTGCCTTTACAACGGACTATTGGCTTATTTTCCTCTGCGCTATGCTCAGCGGTCTCGGCTCGTCCATTTATCACCCCGAAGGGGCACGGATGGTGAATCAGATTGCGGGAGAACAGAAGGGGAAGGCCTTAGGGACCTTTTCGGTCGGCGGCAACGGGGGTTTCGCCGCCGGTCCTGTCGTGGCGGGACTTTGCGCGTACGCTTTTGATATTCACGGCCTCGTCGTCTTCGGTATCGTCAATCTGCTTATTGCCGCACTTCTTTATACCCGCATCCCCTGTGTATTGAAAAAAATAACGGCGAATGTACGCGCGGAGATTCGCGCCCATATTACCGAAACGAGGAAAAATGACTGGCATTCGTTCGGCAAGCTGACGGTCGTTATTTTTGCCAGATCCATCGGGTTTGCCCTCTGTAATTCCTTTATCCCCCTGTATTGGATTTCCGTTCTCGGCACATCGGCAACGCAAGGAAGTTTTGCGCTGGCCCTTCTTTTCGGCATCGGTGTAATCGGAACGTATGCGGGCGGACTGCTTTCGGATCATATCGGCTTCGTAAAAGTTATGCGCCTAGCCTTTCTCATCATGGTGCCGGCCATGTTTTTTTTCGCCAACAGCAGCCATGTTTTTTTATCGACACTCCTGTTGTTGCCGGTCGGGTTCGGTCTTTTCACGCCTTATAGCGCGATTGTTGTCCTGGGGCAGACCTTTCTCGGCAAGAACGTCGGGTTCGCATCGGGCATTACCCTCGGCCTGAGTGTTACTGTCGGGGGTATTCTCACGCCTTTCGTCGGCTGGGCCGCCGATATTTGGGGAATCCCGGCGGCTCTTCAGATCCTCTGGATTTGTGCGGCTGCGGGAGCGGTCTTCACTTTCCTTATCAAGGAACCGGAGGGTACGGGCTAAGGTCCGGCGGAAGAGGGGTGCTGCAATCGTTTCGCACAAGTAAGAAAAGTACGGTGCGGCATGCATAATTTGTATGTAAGCCATACCGATTTTATCTATATGTGGTATAATATCAGCGTAATTGAGGATTTATTATAGTTTAAAGGGGAAACAGTATGACCATTGAATCTTATATCGATCACACGAACCTGAAACCCGACGCGACACCGGCTGATATTGTCAGGCTCTGCGATGAAGCCAAAAGGTACAGGTTCGCTTCCGTTTGCGTTAATTCGTCGTACGTGCCGCTGGCCAGACGGGAACTGTCAGGTACTTATGTACGTATTGCGTCGGTTGTCGGCTTTCCGCTCGGTGCCGCCGCCTCTTGCGTCAAAGCGGCTGAAACGGCCTTTGCCGTCGCTAACGGCGCCGATGAGATAGACATGGTCATCAATGTGGGACAGGCAAAGGCGGAAAACTGGGATTATGTTCAGGACGATATAAGCGGTGTCGTCCGTGCCGCGGACGGGCGGATTGTTAAGGCCATTCTGGAAACTGGACTGCTTACGGATGTGGAGAAAGAAGAGGCCTGCCGTGCCGCCGTTAAGGCCGGTGCCCGTTTTGTGAAGACTTCAACGGGCTTCGGCCCGGGCGGAGCGACGACGGACGACATCAAACTCATGAAGCGGGTTGTCGGGCTGCGTGCCTGCATCAAGGCGTCCGGCGGTATTCGTGATTATAAGACGGCCCGGCAAATGATTGCGGCCGGAGCGGATCGTATCGGAGCCAGTGCGGGCATAGCCATCGTCGAAGGAGAAGCCGGTGAACAACTCTGAAAATTTTCTTGAAATGTATGCCCTGTCCGTGCAGGCTGCACGGCGGCAGAAAATATCCGGGGATATATCTCCTATATTCCCTGACATTACAGAAGATGAGGAGCGGACGGATGAGTGCTGCGGTACTTGTTCGGTCAGTGTCCTTGCCAGCGGCAGCGGGGGTAATGCAACTTTTATCCGCTGCGGCAGGACCAAAATCCTCATCGACGCCGGCATCAGCTATAGCCGTATGGTACAGGAACTGGCCGGACGGCAGTGTGCGCCGGAGGATATAGATGCCGTTTTTTTGACGCATGAACATACGGATCATGTCCGGGGGCTGCCGCTCTTTTTTAAACATACGCGTATGCCGGTCTATACGACCGAAGAAACGTGGCGGGCCATGGGCAAGACGGCGGCCAACGGTGCCGGCCGTTTTGTGCCGCTTACAAAACGGGTCGGTATCGGCGACGTCTGCGTCGTCCCTTTTGACATCCCGCATGATGCGGCCCGGCCCGTAGGGTATGCCGTCTATTACGGGGACAAGAAGATTACCTATGCAACCGATTTGGGACGGGTCACACCGACTGTAGCGGCAGCGGCGGCCCATGCGGATATTCTCATTCTTGAGGCCAACCATGATGAAGAGATGGTGCGCAAGGGGCCTTATCCCTATCACCTGCAGCAGCGTATTCTCGGCAGCTACGGCCACTTGTCCAATAGGGCTTCGGCTGAACTGCTGGCCCGTTTGCCACAAAAGAAAATGATGAAAGTTTTTCTGTCGCATCGCAGCGAGAAGAATAACGCGCCTGCACAGGTTATAAAGACCGTGAAGGATGTGATCGGACGGAGCGGTAAAAGCCTGGGGCAGGATGTACTCGTTCGTTTGGCTTGCCGCCGCAGTGCCGTTCGCTTTGATGAAAAGGGGGAGAATAATGTCTCATAAACATGCAGCGGCCGCGGTTGCGGCCGTGATTTTAATCGGTGCCGCAGGATTCGGCGGATATTTCTACCATGATATGGTGAGCAGGAATGACAAGGTGCCCGTACAGGTGCAAACGGCGGACGGCAAGGCGGAGACGTTATCGGATGCGCGTAATACGGCTGTCGTGCAGGCGGTTAAAAAGGTCAGCCCCGCTGTCGTCGGCATTACGACGAAAGTCTATGACCGTGATATTTTTAACCGTCAGGTTCTTGTCGGTGAAGGTATAGGTTCGGGGATTATTTTCGATAAAGACGGGTATATAGCGACGAACAACCATGTCGTCGGGACCAATAAAACGGTTATCGTTTCCCTAGTGGACGGAAGAACGACGGATGGGACGGTTGTCGGAACGGATGCGCGGACCGACCTGGCCGTCGTCAAAATCGATCTGGATAATCTCACTGCAGCGCCTTTGGGAGACAGCGATACCTTGCAGGTCGGTGAACCGGCTATTGCCATCGGCAATCCTCTGGGGCTTGAGTTCCAGGGTACCGTTACGGCCGGCGTCATCAGCTCTTTAAACAGAACCATTGCCGGTGAAGGGCAGTCGATGGAGCTTATTCAAACCGATGCGGCTATCAATCCGGGTAATTCCGGCGGAGCTCTCGTTGACGCGGACGGTGAGGTTATCGGCATTAACAGCGCCAAGATTTCCAAAGAAGGTGTTGAAGGCCTGGGATTTGCCATTCCTGTCAATACGGTCCGTCCCATCCTGGCGGAGCTCATTAAAAACGGCCGCGTTATCCGCCCGTACCTCGGCCTCTACGGCCTCGATAAGAGGATGGCCGCCCGCTTCGGCATGAACTTTGATGTCAAAGGCATTTATGTGTATAAACTCGTCGTCGGCGGGCCGCTCGACGGGTCGGGAATCCGGCACGGCGATATTATCACAAAAATAGATGATAAACCGGTCAATGATTATATGGCCCTGCAAAAAATCGTTGAGTCCTATCGCGTCGGTGATACGGTTACGGTCACCTACCTTCGTGACGGCGATGAACATACGGCGAAGATCATGCTGCAGGAGTTGTCACCGCAAATGGGAAACGACAATAACTGATGAAATACCATATTATCGTCAGCGGAAAAATCAAAGAGCCCTATTTAGCCGCAGGCATAAGCGAGTTTCTCAAACGCCTGACTCCTTACGGGCAAGTGAAAATAACGGAAACGGCTGAAGAACGGATGCCGGAAAACCCGTCGGCCGCGCAAAAGCGTCAGGTATTGGAAAAAGAAGGGACCCGTCTTTTAAAATATGTCCACGAAGGATCGTATCTTTTTGTCCTCGATGTGGCAGGCGACATTGTTTCGTCGGAAGAGCTGGCCGAGACCTTGGCTGCGTTGTCTCTGCGCGGGTACAGCGAATTCTCCTTTATTATCGGCGGGCCTTTCGGCCTTTCCGAAGCGGTGCGCAAACGGGCGGATACATGCATTTCCTTCGGCCGCATTACCCTGACGCACCAAATGATACGCATGGTGCTTTTGGAGCAATTGTACAGGGCGGTTAAAATCCAGCGGCACGAGCCGTATCATTTATAGTTTCAAAAGAAGAATTTTCCCACTTTCGGGGAAATATAGTATAATACAGGTATAACATTCGATCGCATCGATATAGCAAAGAGGTGAATACTATGAGCGAACGAACAGCTTCGGACATTATGGAGAAGGTCTTTGTAACGGCCCATCCGGATACGGCGGTTTTCGATTTGGTGCAGATGTTTGTTAAAAACAAAATCACGTCGATTCCCATCGTCAATGACGACAGTACGTTGGCGGGTATCGTAACGGATGCGGATTTGCTGTATAAAAAGATCAAACCGCATGTTCCCCACTACGTCAATCTTCTCGGCGCCAGCATTTATTACAACGGCATCAGTGAATACGACAAGAGTTTTAAAAAACTCATGGCCTGTAGCAGTAAAGACCTGATGACAAAGGACGTTATCATTGCCGCCCCCGACGCGGATGTGGAACAACTGGCCGGCGTCATGGTGGCTGAACACTTGAAGGTCATTCCTATTGTCGATAACAAACGGTGTGTCGGGCTTGTAACGCGCCGCTCTATTCTCGACGAGCTCTACAGAGAATACGATGAAGAAATGAAGAGCACAACCTGAGTAACCTGTAAAAGGCAATCCCGTCGGATTGCCTTTTTGTGGTATAATATGAAAACGGTTGAACCGTATTGAAGATAATCATACTGTGGGAGAGGCAGGGCTATTGATGGATACGAAAGAGCTTATTATCGTCGTTGACTTCGGCGGCCAGTATAATCAGTTAATCGCGCGCCGCGTCAGAGAAAATCACGTGTACTGCGAGGTATACCCTTATAATAAAGCGGTTGAGAAGATTAAGGAGCTTCGGCCGAGCGGTATTATTTTTACGGGCGGCCCGAACAGCGTATATGAAGAAAACGCGCCCGAAATCGACGCGGCCGTATTCAGGCAGGATATCCCCGTTCTCGGACTGTGCTACGGCATGCAGCTTATGGCGCATAGCCTCGGCGGTCAGGTAAAGCGGGCGGACCGGCGTGAATTCGGCAAAACGGCGATAACGGTTGATACGGCATCTCCTCTCTTTAAGGGCCTGGCGGCAGAAGAAACCGTCTGGATGAGCCATACAGATTACGTGTCCGATATCCCGGTAGGCTTTGAAATCGCGGCGCATACGGAAAATTGCCCCGTTGCAGCCATGCAGGACGAGAAAAGAAAGCTTTATGCCATGCAGTACCATCCGGAAGTCCTGCATACGGTACACGGCAGGGAAATGCTCCGGAATTTCCTCTTTGAAATCTGCCGCTGCAGCGGTTCCTGGACGATGGCCAACTATGCCGGGCAAGCGATTGAAGACGTACGCCGTACCGTAGGCGGCGGCCGTGTCGTGCTTGCTCTTTCCGGCGGCGTGGACAGCTCCGTCGCGGCGGCCCTCATTTCCAAAGCCGTCGGCAGTCAGCTTACGTGTATCTTTGTTGACCACGGCCTCATGAGAAAGAATGAGGGCGATGAAGTGGAAGCGGCATTTAAGGACTCGGGCATGAACTTTATCCGCGTCGATGCGGCCGAACGGTTTCTCAGCCGTTTGAAAGGCGTAACAGATCCGGAAAGAAAACGTAAGATCATCGGGGAAGAATTTATCCGCGTCTTTGAAGACGAAGGGCGCAAGATCGGCGCTGTCGACTTTCTCGCGCAGGGCACGATTTATCCGGACATCATCGAATCGGGCGCAGGGGATGCGGCCGTTATCAAGAGCCATCATAACGTCGGCGGCCTGCCGGCGGTCGTCGACTTCAAAGGCCTTGTTGAACCGCTGCGCAACCTTTTTAAGGATGAAGTGCGCGAGCTCGGTGAAGAATTAGGCCTGGCGGACTACCTCGTTTGGCGGCAGCCGTTTCCAGGTCCGGGCCTGGCGATTCGCGTCATGGGTGAAATTACGGAAGAAAAACTGGAAATACTGCGCGATGCCGACGCCATATTCCGCGAAGAAATCGCCGCTGCCGGCTTGGATCGTTCCATCGACCAGTATTTTGCAGTCCTCACAGACAACCGCTCCGTCGGCGTCATGGGTGACTTCCGCACCTACGACTACACCCTGGCCCTGCGCGGCGTCACGACAACGGATTTCATGACCGCCGACTGGGCAAGAATCCCGTACGATGTCCTCGACAAAATCTCAAGCCGCATCGTCAACGAAGTGGCACACATCAACAGGATCGTCTACGACATAACCGGCAAGCCCCCTTCGACGATCGAGTGGGAGTAGCTCATTCCGAACAGTATTGGGCAGATATAAAACCTATATCGCATATCTTGATATTGAAAAACAAAGGGGAACTAAGTGGAGCGATTTGCCTAACAAAGAAAATGATGTCTGTGTTCTCTTGCTAAATATTTTCAAAGGTGAATTAGAATCTGATTTTTATAAAGTTATTGAGATTGATAGCAAAAGAATAACTCAAATTCAAAGTTATAACTTAAGAGGTACTTTAAATAAGCAAGGCAATAGTCGTAAGAGAAGTATTGAATTACCAATGTCAACACTTCCAACAAGTATTGTAATTTTAGAATATAAACCAAGTAGTAAAAACACATTAGAATTATATCTTGGCGGTGGTTGACAATTTAGCTTTAGAATTCATAATGCTTAGACTAAGGTAGAAGACAAGTTTAAATTTTGATATACAAATTATAGGCATGCCTACAACTATTATTTCAATAGATTATAGATGGAAGTAGGAATATAGGAGGATCTGATAGTTTTATCAGGTACGATATTTATGGAAAATAATGGATTTAAAATAAAATTTGACAAAAACACAATAGATCATTTAGGCATTAAATTGTATAGTTCATTTCCGCCGGTTATTGCAGAATTGATTTCAAACTCTTATGATGCTGATGCTGAAAACGTTGAAATAAGAATTAACTATGAGGAAAAAATAGTAACGGTTATTGATAACGGGACTGGAATGACCCATGATGAATTAAATCAAAATTTCTTGGTAATTGGTAGAAACAGAAGGAAAGCAGAAGGTACAGGTATTTCTAAGGTAAAAAGTAGAAAAGTAACGGGTAAAAAGGGATTGGGGAAATTAGCTGTATTCGGAATTGCAAAGACAATAGAAGTATATTCTGTAAAAGATGATGTGAAAAATGCGTTTAGTATAAATTATGATGATATGAAAGCAGAAACTGATGCAGAGTATAGACCAAGAGTTATTTGTGAAAACGAAAATACAAGAGAGAAATCTGGCACCGTCGTTAAAATTAAAGAAATTAAACAAAGCACTATAACGAGCATTGAAGATTTAGCTTATAATTTATCAAGAAGATTCTCATTTTATGATGCTGAATTTGAAGTTAAAATTATTGATGAAAAAGCAAAAAGAGAACAACTCATAACAAAATCAATATATTTTGATAAGCTAGAAAAGGAATTTGAATGGACGTTCCCGGAAGATTTTGCAAATGAAATTAACAATGTTGACGAGTTTAAGAGATTGAACGAACATTTCGTTACAGGCAAAATATATACTAAATCTACACCATTAAGAAAAAAAGATAGTGGGTTTTTATTGTATGTCAGAAATAAATTAGCTTCAGAAAATGTATTTTTCGATGACAGGGCAAATGATAGATTTAATGGCTATGTAACAGGATTTTTCAATATTGATTTCATTGATGATTCCGATGAAGATGACTATATATCAACGGCTAGGCAATCTATATTGTGGGAAGAAAATGAAAATACAACCCAATTAAAGCATGATTTGAATAGATTGGTTTCAAAAATATCAGCTTTATGGAGAGAAAGTAGAAAAAAGAAAAAAGAAGAACAGCTACAACTGCCTGAGAATTTTTTTGAAGGAATGTCTAAACTTGAAATTTCTAGTATAAATAAGGTAAAAGATACCTTAATTGCTAATTCTATAGAAACAGACAATATTGATTCATTAAAGCGAATCTTAGATAGTATGAAGACTTTGTATAAGTTCGAAAGTTTTCAAAACTATATTGCTGAATTAGATGATGAAGATTTAACTGTTGATAAGGTCGAAAAAATAACTGCTGATTGGGAGTATATAGAATCAAAAGAATTGGCGAAAATATCAATAGGTCGTATTAAAGCGATTGAGCAATTTGAAAGATATGTTAGAAATGATGCTAGTGAAACAAAAGTTATTCAACCATTTTTAGAAAAATTCCCTTGGATATTAGACCCACGGATAACTACATTTGAAAGAGAAGTCACATTTAAAGAAATATTAAAAAATAATTTTCCTGATAGTGAATTGGAGGAAAGAAACAGAAGACTAGACTTTCTTTGTAATTTAGTAAATGGTGAGTTAATAATAATTGAATTAAAAAGACCAAGGATAAAAATTTCCTTTAAAGAAATTAGACAAGCTAGAGACTATGAAAGATTTTTGTTAAAAAATCATAAAGAAAGTATTGCGAATGGCGTAAAAACATTTTTAATTTCAGATAGCTTTGAAATGGATGAAGAAACAAAAGATTTTTATTCATCATTAGAAGCAACAAATAAGTTATGTATTAAATCATATTCTGATTTATTGCAACAGGCAAAACAATATAATAAAGACTATATAACGAGATATAAAGAAATTGAAAGTATTTATAATCCTGATAGAACAGTATCAGAATAAGAAAATGTGAAAGGAGGTGCGGTTATGTTAAATATATTAGATGTATTTTCAGGAGCTGGCGGATTAACAGAAGGCTTTAGGAATAAATCATACTTTAAGTTTATATGCCATATAGAAATGGACAAAGATGCTTGCGCCTCTTTAGAATTGAGAAATATATACTACTATTTAAAAAATGGAAACAATTTATCTCCATATTTTGAATATATACAGGGAGAAATTTCAAGAGAAACTTTATGTTCTATGATACCTAGTGATATAACTCAAGATATTTTAAATGAAGAAATAAGTAAAGACAATATACTTTCAATATTTGATTTTATAGATGAACGTTTAGGGGATGAAGTCCTAGATGGAATAATTGGGGGACCACCCTGCCAAGCTTATTCAACTGTAGGGCGGGTAAAGAATAAACAGAAAAAATCTACTGATAAGAGAATTTATTTATATAAGCACTATCTGGACTTTCTGCAAAGATATAATCCCCGGTTCTTTGTTTTTGAGAATGTGAAGGGGTTGTTATCATTTAAGGATATTGATGGAGAGCCGTTGTTTCCCCAGATAATGGTAGATTTTAATAAGTGCGGGTATAGTGTAGAATATCAAGTAATCAACGCTAATGAATATGGAATTTGCCAAAAAAGAGAACGTCTGATTTTAGTAGGGGTTAGAAATGATTTGTGTATAAAAAAGCTATTTTTTTCTCAATTATCATTATATAAAGAGAAGGCTCCAGTTTTAAAAGATTTACTACAAGATTTACCCACAATACAGGCTGGTGAGGGAGCAGACAAATATCAAGGGGAAAACACAAATGAAATAGTAAAAAAATATATCAGGAAAGATGGAGAGTATATTTTAACCCAACATAGCGCACGCCCACACAATAGAAATGATTTAGAAATATATAAAGTTGTTTTGAATGCAAAACTGAAGGGGAAAACGCTTAAATATATTGACTTACCCCAAAAGTTGCGGACACATTCTAATCTAACATCTTTTCTAGATAGGTTTAAGGCGTTAGATTATAATTCGCCAAGCCACACGGTGGTTGCTCATATTTCTAAGGATGGACATTATTATATTCATCCTGATTTGAAACAAAATCGTTCAATTACGGTGCGGGAAGCTGCCCGAATACAAGGGTTTCCTGATAATTTTTATTTTGAACATTCACGGACTGCCGCTTTTAAACAAATTGGTAATGCAGTTCCTCCTGTATTATCTTTTAAGATAGCATCAGCAATATTGGAATTTTTGAAAAAAGATAATACAGGTTAAAAAAATAAGTTTATTTTATAGATGATGATAGTGTCGAGGGAGAATAAATGATTTCACTTAAAGAAATATGTAAATCTGGAGTGGACTTAGTTATAGATGGAATCTATGAAGGTGGTAATAGCAGTAATATATCAGATGGGGTTTTAACTAAGTTAATGAGTGTACAAAACTCTGGAGGCTTTAGGTTTAAAAATACATTAACATCCAAGGAGAAAGCTTATTATAGTTTTATACACATCCAATAATGAAGATATAAGTTGGCCGGATACATTAGGGTTCTATAATAAATGTTGAGGTCGACATCGAAAGATGCTGCCTCCAGCATTCTTTTTTTGCAAAACAAAAGCATATGAGACTCGCATGCTTTACCATAAAAGTGTCAAAGTCCTAAAGAAAAGATGTGAGCTCATATGCTCACTACTAATTATATAGAATCTTTGGATTTAACTAGGACTCAGCAATAATATCAGGACCGTTCTTATAAGCGAATGGGATGATAAGGCGGTAGAAACTTATAAAGCTAATTTTAGACAGTATTGATGTAGTCAGGGATATTACAAAAATTGATGAAAATGATATTCCCGAACATGATATATTGCTTACAGGATTTCCGTGTCAGGTGTTTTCTCTTGCAGGACATAAAAGAGGATTCGAGGATGCAAGAGGCACGTCATTTTTTGATGTTGCAAGGATTATAAAGAAACATAGACTAAAGATTGTGTTTTGTGAGAATGTAAAAAAAATCTTGTTAATCATGACAGGAATAACATATCGATACTATAGTTAGTTTGGGGTGGTGAATTTTGTGAAAAAAGAATATGATTGGAGTAGGGAAGAGACGATTGTTGCTTTTTATGTATACTGTATTATTCCGTTTGCAAGTAGCAGTAAAGCAAATCCCATTGTTATTCGTTACGCAAACATGCTTGATAGAACTCCATCTGCACTTAATATGAAAATTGGAAATATTGGAAGGCTTGACCCTGAATTAAAAAAGAAAAATATTACAGGGTTAACCCATGGTGCTAGGATGGAAGAAGATATATGGAAAGAATTTTATAATGATAGAGAAAAACTTGTTTATGAAGCTGAGAAAATTATTGGACAACGATCAAATAAATCAATAGAAAATATATATCTGACACAAGACGAAGTGAATTATTCAAGTGAGGACAAAGTAAGGCTTGTGAAAACAAGAGTAAATCAAAATTTTTTTCGTTTATCAGTCTTAGCAGCATATAATAACACTTGTGCAATAACGAATATTAAAATTAACGAATTTTTAGTAGCAAGTCATATAAAACCTTGGTCAAAAGATAAAAATAATCGGCTTAATCCACATAATGGTATTTGTCTCAATTACATTCATGATAAAGCCTTTGATAAAGGTTATATCACAATAGATAAAAATCACAGATTAGTTGTTTCGAATAAACTAAAAGAATTTTATACAAATGAATTTATTGAAAATGTATTCAAAAAATATGAGGGTTATAAAATTTTAACTCCTCAAAAATTTGAACCTTCGGCAGAATTTTTGGAATATCATAATGATACGATATTTATGAGGATATAGTATGTTTTTATCACATTTGTATAAAGAAAATAACTTTTCAGTATTATAATAAGAGAAGAGAACAAGGGTGAAATTAAAGGATATGCTACCGGAGAAATAATATCCATATATATTAACGGTTCAAAAGTAAAAGAATTACCGGTAGCTGAATTTGAAATTGGATCTGAGAATTTATTAAATGAAATATAAGCAGCAAAAATTCAAAAGGAGTATTTTTAGTAGAGGCACATAGAGCTTTATGGATAAAATTTTGTGCTATAAGCTGTCCGCACCTGCGATAAACAAGAGTGATATTACAGTAAAAATAATTAATATCAATACCGGATACAGACCTACTGTAGGATTTTCAATAAAATTGGAGTCAGGTATTGAATGCAGAGAAAACTACAAACTTTATTTATAAAATAAGACACAGTTATTCCGATTCGATTAGAGCAGTAAATGAAATATATATAGTATCAGCGGGTAAAAATCACACGGATGTCAGAGGGTGTATAAATAATTGAAGAAAACGGGCAATTGAAATATTGGAAAATGAATAATCAAATTTTCGGAAATAATTTGGTATTGATAGTAGCATGGACAAAATTATAGCTGAAACTCTTTTATATTTCTATAAAGACGGTATTAGTAACTGTGATGAGATGGTTGAAAAGCTTAAGCGTGAAAATCCCATGAATTACGGTAATGTCAATGCTTATAGGTATAAGTTCAAAAATTCCTGACCGCTATAGCATTGGGAATGAAACCTGCTACCGTTTGGGACGGTGTTGACGAGACAACAGGAGGATACATTGTTGTTACAAAAAAAGGCAATGTTCTGGCGTATCACATATACAACAGAAATTATTTTGAAGAATATTTGCTGAAGAATACCAAATATGAAATAGTATCTACTTCAAGGCATGATTTTGGAGAAGTAGGCAGTGAAACCAAGGAAGATTTTATAAAACTTAATTTGTAGGTGAGATTCAGATAATGAAGAAGAATAATCCTATGACCAGAAGTGAAAACATGGCAAGAGTTAAAAGTAAAAACACAAAGCCTGAGATTTTTTTAAGGAAACTTCTGTGGCATAAGGGGGTCAGATACAGAGTTAATTATAAGGAATTACCTGGAAGACCTGATATTTACATTTCAAAATATAATGTTGCTATATTTGTAAACGGATGCTTTTGGCATATGCACGAAAACTGTAAATATTCGTCTATTCCAAGGAACAATCACGAGTTTTGGAAAAATAAGCTGGAAGGAAATGTTGAAAGAGATAAGAAAAACTATGCTCAACTTGAAAATATGGGCATTAAAGTGGTAGTGGTTTGGGGATGTGAGATTAAACAGATGATGAAAGATGAGTCCGTTTTTGAAAAGCTTATTGAAACAATAATTTAGAGCTGGATATGAGTATTTAGTACAAATTGTTTATCACTTATGATGAAAGGATAGTTAAGAATGGATATAGATAAAGAAGAATTTGAACCAATATTTATGGACATTAAGGAACGATACCTATCAAGTATAAATTTCCCTAAATTGATAATTGGGACAGGGCTTTCTATTGCAATGAACATTCCGGGAATGTCAAAATTAGCAGAAAAGTTGGAAGAATCGTTTGAAAGTAGTGATGATTTAAACTTACAAAACCAGTGGAACAAATATAAAGGTAAGATTAAGGATGAAGGATTAGAAGCAGCGTTATTAGATGTCTCCACAAATGAAGAATCGTTTGTAGAAACAATTAGGAAGATAACGAGTGAGTTTATATTAGACGAAGAATATACTAAACATAGTAATATGTTAGATAACACATCCGGATTTGAAAAATTATTAAAATATCTTTTAGAAACTGTAAGTATAAACAATCAAGTAATTGATATTATGACTCCTAATTATGACAGAATTATAGAATTAATTTGTGATAAATTAAAACTATCAGCTACATTAGGGTTTTCGGGGAATATGTATCAAACTTTTAATGAGAATATACTAAAACAACCTCATGAATATTTTTCTAAGAATGTTCCGTTATTGAGGTTATTTAAACCACATGGTTCGGTCAATTGGATAAAAAAGAATGATAAGGAATATCAGATTAATGATTATAATCTGCTAAAATATTATAAACAGTATATTGATATTATTGCACCGGGCAGTATGAAATATAAGTCAGGAATGATTAACAGTGTTTTTAGATGTCATAAAGAAATTTTTAACGAACTGATAACAGACTCTAAAAAGAATTATTCTATATTTATTTATGGATATGGGTTTAATGATCAGCACTTTAACACTGTATTTGAAGATACTCAAAAGGATGTGCTTGTTTTAACAAGAACAATTAAAAAATCTTTTTTAGATAGAGCAATGAAAAATGAAAATTGGACTTTATTTTATAAATATGAAGATAAAGAAGAAAGTACAGAAAAAGGAAGTTATATGGTATATAAAGGAAAAAAACATATTATAAACAGGGAATTATGGGATATAAATGTGTTTTCGGAAACCTTTTTAGGATAGGAGGAAGTTATGGAAGATATTCAAAAATACTTAAATCAAGAAGTTGGAGTGGTTCAAAATGTTGATACCAAGAAAGTATCTGTATCGGTAGATAAGGAAGAAATTTTAAATAGGCTAAAAATAAATGATATAGTTGTTTTATCTGGAAATAATGCAGATGAAAAACTAATTGGAATAGTAACTCGAGTAAGCAAAAAGAGAATTGACATTGATGAGGAAGAAACTGAAGAACAAGAGTATTCATATAACTTTTGCAATATAACTTTAGTAGGCACATTTTACAAAAAATTATCTTCAGCTAAACAAAATATTTTTAAAAGAGCGGTAAACACTTATCCTGAAATCAATAGCAAAGTTTATTTGGCAGATGGTAAAGCTCTTTCTATTATTATGAACTCTCTTGAAAATGAGATATCTTCAGAAAAAAGATTAATGATTGGGAAATATGCAAGTAATAAAACTGTTGAAGCTATTTTGGATGGAAATAGATTTTTTCAAAGACATGCCACTATAGTAGGAAGTACCGGAAGTGGAAAATCTTTTACTGTAGCAAATATTCTTGAAAAAGCAAACGAGTTGGAGCACGCTAATTTAATTATTTTTGATTTGCATGGTGAATACAATGAATTAAGTTATGCTGAACAGATAAAAATTTGTGACTCTGAGGATGGGTTACATATTCCTCTGTGGTTCTTTAATTATGAGGAAATTCATTCTTTGTTTATTGAATCTTCAGAAGGGACTTCTACAAATCAAAGGGCAGCAGTTATTAAATATATTTTAGAGAATAAGAAAAGGTATATTGAAGAAAATATGACCGAATTTTCAACAGAAATAATTACAGCAGACACCCCAATTCCTTTTTCTGCAAAAGGGTTGAAGGAATATCTGGAAGTTGAAAACATTAAAGAAGATGAAACAGGTGAAGTGTATAAATCAGGAGATAGACAAGGACAAGCAAAGACGAAACAAGGTCAATACTATGGGAAATTAACACATCTTATTACGAGATTACAAACTAAAATAGATGATAAAAAATATGGTTTTGTGTTTAATGAGAATAACACCATAAGAGCTGATTATTTGAAAAATTTTATTGATAAAATAATGGGACGAGATAAAAAAATAAAAGTGATAGATTTATCGGAAGTTCCGTCAGATATGTTACCTATAATAATAGGTATTGTAACGAGACTTGTATATGAAGTTCAATTTTGGATGTCGCCTAAAACAGATGAGACTCGACATCCTATAGCTTTTATTTGCGATGAAGCACACTTATATATGCCAAGAGATACAACAAAATTGAAAGCGGTTGAGAACAAATCCTTAGAGATATTTGAAAAAATCTCTAAGGAAGGGAGGAAGTATGGTGTTTCATTGGTGATTGTTTCTCAAAGACCTGCGGAACTAAATTCCACTATAATATCTCAATGCAATAATATTATAAGCTTAAAAATTACGAATGATAGAGATAAGTCGGCTGTAGCAACTATGTTAACTGATTCATTGGTAGGGTTGGTTGAAACCTTACCTAATCTTGATGTTGGAGAATGTATTGTTATTGGAGATTCGATTAAATTACCTACTAAAATTATTTTAGACAAACCTAAAGAAGAACCTAAAAGTTCAACTATTGATTTTTGGGACAGATGGATAGATGGGAAAGGTACAGTTTTCAATATTGATGAAGCAATTAAATGCATGATAAGGCAAACGAGATAGAAAGATAATTAGAAATATTCCAGGGAATGAGTATCACTCTTGATACTGTTTTGATACTAAAAAACTCAAAAACTACAAAAAATAGGCATAAAAACACCTGGTTTTAGAAACTTAATAGATACTGATAGTATATAAAAGAAACAGATATGTGATGGTAATTATCGAGTTTGAATAGAGCGGATTTTTTGAAAATGGCTTGAAATCAATGTTTGTAGCTTGCTAAAATGAGCAACTGGGACAAAATTGGGTAAAGATTTCAAAAAGAATAAATCCAATAATAGTTTCCAGTGGTCTTACAAATTTGGAGAATATTATAAATGAAAAAAATCACAGGCGAGAGGTTATCTTTTAGAAATTGTTTTATCAAAATGTAGGATTACAATACATGTGTTACATCACAACTGAATAAAGAAAACGGAAGAACCTGACTTGAGTTAACGTGAATTCACTATAATCCACACCCAACTCAAGGAGGTCTTCCGTTATGGCTACTATAACACAGGATATACACTTTCGACTATCTCTTATTCGCTACGCTGAGAAACACGGGGTAACCAGGAAGAGATATAGCGGCCATACGATTCAAGGGAATATGATACAATCCCACAATATATTATTGATGAATGCGATAAATCAATGATGGAAATATATTGATAAAAAATATTAAGTGTATCAGGGTATATTTTAAAATCCCATCAGTATGGATTTTTTTGGTATTAACAACTCTATCCAAATAGAAGAAATAAAACAAAGTTACAAAATAATAGAACACCTTGAACACATAATTTAATAAGGAGATAATATATGGCGAAAAACATAGATCCAGAATTAAAAAAGATTGGTAGTTATTTAGATTTAGAAGATACAGCTATATTTTCAATTCCTGAATATCAGAGGGCTTATTCTTGGGAGATTAAGCAATGTGATAAGCTATGGCAAGATATAGAAAATTTTATTGACAGTGGAGGAACTGATCCTTACTTTTTTGGAACCATTATTATTAATTGTCAAGATAATGACACAAAATTAAGTTTAATTGATGGTCAGCAAAGAACAACAACTTTTATTCTTCTGTGTAAAGCTCTTTTATTAAGAATAATTCAAGCAATAGAAGAAACCAAAAAAGACGAAGAATCTGAGGATTTAACTTATGGATTAAGAAAAAAAAGAGATAAATTAATCCAGATGTTATATAAAGTAAGCGATAGTGAGATATTATCGGTATTAAAAGATTTTGAAAATGCTCCAACGAGACACATTTTAGAAAATAATTCTATAAATGAACTCTATAAGAATGAACTGCAAACAATAATCAAGAGTCCAGACTTTGAGACAGCAGAACAAAGAGTTGAAAAAATAAAATATAAGCAAAAAGATAATAAATATACTAATTTTTTTAGGAATTTTAAGTTCTTCCATACAAAACTTGAAGATTTATCCCCTTCTGAGGCGAACATATTAGCAGAATATATTTTAGATAAATCTGAGATTATTGAAATACGAAGTTGGAATGTTGAACAGGCAATAACTATGTTCAACTCCTTGAATTCAGATGGCATGCCGCTTTTAGATGCGGATATTATATCAGCAAAATTGTATTCGAATTCTGGAGAAGATCGAGATGGATTTAATGAAAAATGGTCTGAATTAAAGAAAATAATTTTGGGGCTTGAAGAAAATAAAATTATAGATATTGATAGTGTTTTAATGCAATATATGTATATTAAAAGAGCGCAGGATAAAGAGTATATTTCAGAAAAAGGCTCTATTAATGTGACAACTCCTGGTTTAAGAAGATATTATACTGAAACTAACCAGCAACTCCTTGAAAGTCCATTAAAGCTAACTGCACAACTATTAAAAGTTTCTAAAATATGGTATGAAATAAAAGACTATTCAATTATCGAACTATGCTCTAAATTTAATGAAAATCTTAAGCTTTATCTGATTCCTTATTTATTCAGGTTCGAGGTTGATGAAATTACGGAGAATCTTGTGACAGAGTACGTGGAAAATTTACTAAGGTTATTTGCGATTTTAGAACTAGTTGATATAGGTTACTCAAGTTCTAAATTTAAAACTTTTCTATTTGGTTTAAATACAAAGCTTGTAGACAGAAATGTCAGTTTATCTGAAATAAAACAGGAAATTGATCGCCATATTAATAAAGAGTGGAAAAAAGAAGAAATTGAAACAGCAGCTAGAAATTATACTAAGAATCCATTAATATTCTTAAGTGAATATTTAGCTTGCAAAAATAACGATCAAAAATTCATTCTTCCTGTAAAATATGAAATTGAACATATTATGCCAAGAAGCGGGAAAAATATTGATCAAATAAGAGAAGATGCTGGTATTGTTGACAAAGAAGAATTCTCAAAAGTTGTCAATAAACTTGGAAACAAAATTCTACTTGAGGAAGACATAAATCGTTCAATAGGAAATTCTTGGTTCAGAAGCAAAATTCAAAACTCAGTCAAGGAAAGAAAAGGATATAAAGATAGTAATTTTACTCTAACCAAACAAATCATTTCGAATTTTGAAAATCAAGAGAATCCACTTTGGACTGTTGAGAATATTAAAGAAAGCAGCAATAGAGAAGCTAAAATAATTACAGATTTTATTTTTGGATAATATAATAATTGTAATAATCATTTGATATTTTTACATTGGAATTGGGACTGGGACGGGTAAAAAAATCTAAAAATGAGCTTAAACTGAACGAATTTCCCAGCATACAACAAACGAAAAACCTTTATTTTGAACGGCCTTGAATGTAGTGAACAGTAGAACAATAGAGTGGGAATAACAGTAACAAATAAGTTTCTGCAAATAAAGCGTTGAAAATACAGTGTTTTGATGATTTATGGCAACCCAAAACTGCTCTCCCGTGATATTGATACTAAAAAGTTGAAAAAGTAGGTTCAAAAGGGAGTTGTTGAATTGAGCAAGTTTGCAAGCGATACTTATTGACCGAAGGGCAATAAGGTAAATTAATTATTTAGAAAGCCTTCCATCATTTTGGTGGGAGGCTTTTGTAGAAATAGTGGGTAGTAAATTAGAATTTATTGAACAATATTCAAATTAAGTTATAATTTATACAAAAGGATTTTTTACAATATTTTATCTTTTAAAACTATACTATAGTCTTGTAAATATTATCCAAAGGAGAAGGATTATGGCAGAAAGAAATATCCAAGACTTGATTAAACAAATGACCTTGGAAGAAAAGGCAGGGTTGTGTTCAGGAAAAGATTTTTGGAATACTAAAGCAGTTAGTCGTTTGGGTATACCGTCAGTTATGTTATCAGACGGCCCACATGGTTTGCGAAAACAAGAAGGTAAAAGTGACCACCTGGGACTCAACGAAAGTATTTCTGCAGTTTGTTTTCCGGCAGGCTGTGCTATCGCTTCAAGTTGGGATAGAGAAAGTGCTGCCAAGCTGGGAATAACTCTGGCTAATGAATGCCAGGCTGAGAATGTATCAACAATCTTAGGTCCTGCAATGAATATAAAACGCTCTCCTCTCTGTGGTCGAAATTTTGAATATTTATCAGAAGACCCAATTGTTTCGTCTGAATTGGCTGCAGCCTATGTTCAAGCAGTGCAAAGCAAAAATGTAGTAACCACTCCTAAACATTTCATGGCTAATAATCAAGAATTTCACCGCATGACGAGTGATTCGATTATGGATGAACGAACAATGCGAGAAATCTACCTTGCTTCCTTTGAAAATATGGTTAAGCAAGCAAAACCATGGACTATGATGGGGGCCTATAATAAGCTTAACGGGACCTATCTCTGTGAGAACAAACTGATTTTGACAGATATTCTTCGGGATGAATGGGGCTTTGATGGATATATCATGAGTGACTGGGGTGCTATGAACGACCGAGTTGATGCACTCAAAGCCGGCTGTGAATTAGAGATGCCAGGTATGACGGATCGTACCGATAAAGAAATCATTGCAGCTGTTCAATCCGGAGATTTGGATGAAGAACTTCTCAATCGGGCTGTCGAACGATTTTTGACAGTAGTCTTTAAGTATGTTGATAATCGAAATCAAGAGGCGGCCTTTGACAGAGAGGCGGATCATCAAGTTGCACGCGAGTTAGCAGAGGAATCCAGTATTCTTTTGAAAAATAAAGATAAAATCTTACCACTTAAAACAGAATAAAAGGTTGCTTTCATTGGCCAATACGCCAAAGAACCGCGATATCAAGGTGGTGGCTCCTCCCATATCAATAGTTTTAAATTAGTATCAGCAGTAGAGGCCTCAAAGGAACTTCAAGTAACCTACGCTAGAGGCTATGATGATAGTCTGGATGTTGCAGTTGAGGAATTAGAGGATCAAGCAGTAGAATTGGCTAAAAAGTCAGATGTTGCAGTTCTCTTTATCGGCTTACCGGATCGTTATGAATCAGAGGGGTATGACCGCAAACACATGCAGCTTCCGGCCAATCAAATTGCATTATTGGAAAGACTCAGTCAGGTTCAGGAAAATCTTGTCGTCGTCCTTCATAACGGGTCTGCAGTGGAAATGCCATGGATTGATAAGGTGAAAGGAGTTTTAGAAGTTTATCTTGGAGGTCAGGCAGTCGGTGAAGCAACTGTGAACCTGCTCTATGGAGAGGTTAACCCGAGTGGCCGACTGGCTGAAACTTTCCCCCTTCGCTTACAAGATACCCCTTGCTATCTCCATTACGGTGGGGAGAATGATAGGTCTGTTTACCACGAAGGGGTTTTTGTTGGGTATCGCTATTACAGTTCTAAAGAAATGCCTGTCCTATTTCCGTTTGGTCATGGGTTGTCTTATACTCAGTTCGCATATGATAATCTTGTGCTTAGTCAAACTGAGCTGACTGACATTGACAAACTACTTGTTAGTGTAGATGTGACAAATACAGGACATTGTTATGGAAGAGAAGTCGTTCAAGTCTATGTGGCAGCACCAAATAGTAAAATTATCCGTCCTGGCCTGGAGTTGCGTGCATTTGATAAAATTGGCCTGGAGCCGGGAGAGACCAAGACAGTAACGGTCGAGTTGGACAAGCGTTCATTTGCTTATTGGGATGAAGAATCACATGATTGGCTTGTGGAAGAGGGGAAGTATCAGATTATTATCGGGAGATCTGCCGAGGAGAAAATTTTGGTAGCGGATGTGGTTGTTTCACCTGTTAAAACTCCGAGAAAGGTATTTCATCTCAATTCTACCATAGGGGAGGTTCTAGCGGATAAGCACGCCGGTCCTCTTTTTGAACAAATGATGGGGAAAACATTTGTGGAATATACAGAAGCCCAACAGGTCACTGAAAATAGCCAATCAGATGCTGTCAACGCTGAAATGATGTATGCTATGATGGAAGGAATGCCATTGAGACAACTCCTAAGCTTTGTTCCCGGTATTGAAAAGTCTATGTTAGAAGACTTAATCGCGGCTCTAAATCAGTAATAAACAATAGGAATGGTGTCTGTAGGGCTTTTATATAAAAATTTTTGGCAACTTTATCTATTTATAAATAAAATAGCAGTGTAAATTATCGTTTATACTATGAGCTTGTGTATAGTATTATTTCTTTTGGCTATAATATAGTAAGTAAAGGAGTTATGATAAAATGCCAAATTTAAAACCAAAAGAATATAGGCAATTTGAAGATATTAAGTACATTAGAAAAGATGGAAGCGAATATTGGAGTGCAAGAGAACTTGCAACTGCACTTGATTATTTTCAATGGCGGAACTTTCAAAAGGTCATTGATAGAGCGATGATTGCTTGTGA
>ERZ772960.762-NODE-762-length-27201-cov-6.105614_pt1 | contig 27201 bp, 21 predicted proteins | sample MGYA00580678_ERZ772960 | MGnify/ENA primary metagenome ERZ772960 (study PRJEB29015, sample SAMEA2737930) | human oral metagenome | biome: human oral; feature: human-associated habitat; material: dental | place: China | collected 2059 ... | reverse complement strand
GACCTCCTGCGTGACAGGCAGGCATTCTAACCAACTGAACTAACGCACCAAAATGGATGTTTAAAACCCTTTTTCTGTTTTGCGAGTGCAAAGGTAATAATAAAAATCTATTCCACCAAAATTAATTTATGCTTTTTATATAAAAAGTTGCATTACCCTTGCATCCTTGTATTGTCCGTCGCAATAAAGCCACTCCTTCAGTATACTGCCATTTGTAAAACCGAAGGACGAAAGACAGCGGAGCGACACCTCGTTATCAACGTCTACCACAGCGTAGATTTGCTTTAGGTGTAGACCATCGCGGGTATAGTCGATAAGGGCTGAGATAGCAGCGTGAGCATAGCCTTTTTGGCGAAATGGTTTCATAATGATAATACCCATTTCCGCCCGCTGATGCTTTGGATCGAAGTTGACAAGGTCTATTACTCCGACAAGTTCTTGCTCATGATTTTCAATCATTAAGCGCAGTTGACCGTCGATATAGATATCGTTTTTTGCGTCAGCAATGTAGTTATGCAGGGCATAACGGCTGTAAGGAACATTCGTCGCACTGATGTTCCATAGGCTACGATCGTTCTCAATGTGATAGAGCATATCGAGGTCTTCCGGCTCCATTGCTCTCAGTCTGACTTCCACGTGCTGTTTCTTTTCCATGCTTTAATCTCCTATCACTTCCATCATGGTGACGACTCTGTTCTCCTTTCTATGGTAGAAACCAATGTGAATATTCTGTTTTGGCTGTTCAGCAAAGACATTCAGGATGTCTTGATAGCTGAATAAGTCGGTGTCATAGACGATGCAAAAAGGTCTGTTCTTTCCTCCAAACTCCTTGAGCAGGTCGGAATGTGTGCGCTTTAAGTTATCTTTGTCTGCGACCCGATACTCTGCCACAAGGGCATTATCCGTTGCTAAATGTTGACACTTTTCCATTACTTCTTCGCCAGCAACAAATATATAATGTGGGAATGATTTAGCTTTCGAAGTGCGAAATCCCAACTTCTTTCTCGTAGCGCGTATCGTTGTGCCTATCAGTGAACCAAAGGCTTTCACGTAGATAGCCGTCTTAATCGGTAGTCGCCATAGTGCGTTCATACCGCCATAATGCTTGCGGAAGAAGATAAGCATGGCATCATAGAAGACGTGAACATATCGGAAGCTCGACTTCTGCGTACTCTCGCCCTTGTAATGCAGGATGCGTACGGGGAGATACCAGTTCTCAAAGCCGCCTTTCAGCAGTCGATAGCTGAGGTCGACATCCTCACCATACATAAAGAAATCCTCGTCTAAGAGTCCTACCTTGTCTAAGGCAGACTTGCGCAGGAAGCAGTAAGCACCACTGATTACCTCAATTTTGCCCGGAACATCCCACGGCAGACTGCCCATATAATAATGTGCAAAGCGGTCGCTTTGTGGGAAATGCTTGCAAAGTCCTACCATCTTATAGAACGAAACCATGGGAGAGGGCAGTCCACGTCGGCTTTCTAAGGCTCGTTCACCACAGTGAGTAAGCATCTGTACACCATGCCCTCCAGCCGCTGGATGACTATCCATGAAGTCGATAGAAGCACGGATAACCTCCTCGCCCACAACCGTGTCGGGATTGAGTAGTAAGACATATTCGCCCTTACTCTGGCGAATTGCAATATTATTACCACACGCAAAGCCTAAGTTATGCGCACTGGCAATGAAGTGAACATCAGGGAAACGGCTGCGAAGGTAGGCTACGGAGCCGTCGTGTGAATGGTTGTCAACCACAAACACCTCTGCTTCAACGCCTTTCAAAGCGCGCTGAAGACTCTCAAGACACTGTTGGAGATAGTATTTTACGTTATAACTAACGATGACAACACTCAGTTTCATTTACTCATGTTCTGAATTATCCATAGAACATTCATGCTCGCAACGCTTCTTGCTTGGGAATACGAAGAATAAACTCAACGCTAAGATGACGGCAAGATAGAAGAAACTTACACTATCCCCGAAGACATAATAGAAGAAGGTGTTGAGTATCATCGGAACGCAAAGCATCATCATTCGCACGCTACCCCAGAAGAGAAGCTTACGACTGACGTGGCTTTCGTCGGTATGTAAGTCAGAGTGTACGTAGCCAATCTTGAAAAGGAAGAGTGCAAGTGGGATAGCAGCGAGGGTCAACAGTTGCATAAGAAACTGCACCGTAACTATATTGCTGCTTTCTGTATCAGCCCACGCACCGGGCAAGATCAGGTTAAGTTCATACACTGCGATGATGAGCAGTGTGATAAGGCATGCGCCAAAGAACTCAGTAAGAAGTATTTTTCTTGTTTTATCCATGGTTGTTTTAAGATTCAAAAGGTGTGCGGTTCAGAATACTTCTGCCCAACGTCACCTCATCTGTATATTCAAGTTCGTCCCCAACAGAGATACCTCGTGCGATAACCGACAGTTTCACGCCTGTGTCTTTCAGCTTTCGTGAGATATAAAAGTTGGTTGTGTCGCCCTCCATCGTACTGGCAAGGGCAAGGATGATTTCCTTTACCGTACCCTCTTCCACGCGCTCTACGAGCGATTCAATCTCTAAGTCGTGCGGTCCGATGCCGTCCATTGGAGAGATGATACCCCCCAAAACGTGGTAAAGTCCATGGAACTGCTGCGTATTCTCAATCGCCATGACGTCCTGAATGTTCTCTACCACACAGACCACCGAGCTGTCTCGACGAGGATCAGAACAGATAGAACACACCTCATTATCGGAAATGTTATGGCAAACCTTGCAATACTTCACATCGTGTTTCACACGTATGACAGCATCCGCAAAGCTATCCACGTCTTCTGTCGACTGTCGTAGCAGATGCAAAACAAGGCGCAGAGCGGTTTTACGCCCCACACCTGGCAACTGTGAGAAAGCCTCTACGGCACGTTCTAAGAGTTGAGAAGGGTATTGTTGCATTTAAAATTAATTCTCGTAGGCTGGAGATATCGAAAGGAGGGTTACACTTGTAATCCTCTTTTTTCATTCTTAACAGTCGATAGAATCAGCCGCTTGATTTGAGAGATATAGGGACACACCAACTGGTGCATCCCTATATAAAGACAGCCAGTCCTTAAAAAAATATATCTTTTCTCTTCGATTAATCATCAAAGAGGTAGATACCGAGACCCACCTTCAAGCCAATATTTGAATAGTTATGTGTCTTGAATGATTGATCATAGTAAATAGCAGGCTCAATCGTCACTGAGCGGTTGATGAAGAAGGCATAACCCACCTCAACACCTGGCATCAGGTCGTTATAATTATGGTTGGCATGGAGGAGTTTTACACCCGCACCCAAGTAGAGTCCGTTCTGTGTGATATAATAACGTCCACCAACACCTACGCTGATATAGTCGGCAACAGCCTCAGAACCATTGTGTGCCGCATCGAAAGTAGCAAGCACCATGAGGTTATCCCAAGGGAAGTAACCCGCCTTTGCTTGCACACCTAAGTTTAATCCGTCCTGACCATTATAGTGCAAGTCGAGTCCTGTCAGGGAAGCACCTAAGTAACCCTTACCCTCTTGAAACTGTGCAGATGCACTGATGCTCACTACCATTGCTGCAACGAACAGCATAAATCTTTTTATCATAGCAATATTACGATATAAATAATAATTTAGGATTGACAAGTAATACCATAGGTTTCATGTCAATAATCTTAAGACAAAGGTAAGGATAATATTTGGAATGAGGAAAAAATTGACATTCTTTATAAAATAGAGGTGCTGTCATAGACCTACATTCTTACCGCTTTATATTTCATGTACTTCAGTTTAATGTGTTGAAAAGGCTATAGTTTCTTTGTCTATTTATTAGCGTATTGATTCTTTTATTAAGCTATTTGCTTACTTGTTAATACGTTAACAGATTACTAATTGAATATATTACATGACGGCTACAATTTATCTTACTTCCAAAGAGGCTCGTTCTCCCACCCTGTCGGGAAGCCCATCGCAGCCACATCAACATTAGGATAGGAAATTAGTAGTTGTTTTAAGCGCTTTTTGAATCTATTATTTGGGTGGGTAGCATTCTGCAGATATTCTAAGCAACAAAGTTGAGCATACAAGCGATTATTGGCAACTCCTGTAGGATTTATCCAATCCTTGTTAAGAGATTTTGGTAATTGTGGTTTGATAGGATAAACTCTATTCCATGTTCTTGAGTGATGTGCCAGATTATTGCGGAGAGCAACCGTACTTTTGCACCAGCTTTCAAGTATCTTATGTTGCGGTAGGTTGAACTCTCGTGCAATTATCTTTTTTATCTTTGTATCAGATAAATTACAAAAGATACGCGATAGGGTACCGAAGGAAACCACCTCTAAAGTTTTCCAGACAGGAGGGATTATCGGATTAGAATATTTGTCCAAATGCTCTTGAATAAACTCTTCTTTTGAACGGAATACTTCTTGCTGGATACGGATAAAGCAATCGGTGAAAACCTTTTTATCAGTAAATAAGTTCCTATCCAGTAACCAAAATGCACCATAAGTCATTGAGAAATGATGAATAAGTTTTGAACGAAGAGCTATCTCAAAGCTTTGTATAGCTGTAAAAAGCAAAGCCCTCAGTTTCTTATCAAAGAAATAAAGGTTGATAGCATTGGAAAAATGGCTGTTGGGCTTAAATGTATGGGTAGTCTTGTTTTGTTCCATTGGGCGGAGATAGTTAGCCAAACGGAAATAACTCATGATTTGTAGCTGTGCTGAAGCGTCATTATCATCTTTGATAATAAGTCCCCGAACTTTCAGCATTTGGATAATTTGGGGGTAATCCAAAGGTTGTTTTGTGTAATCCATAAGGGTAATAAAAGCAAAAGTTCCACCCTGGTACGCATTTAAAAGAGGCGTGGTGGAAACTGTCACTGCAAAGATAGTCCTTTTATTTTAATCTTGCAAGTTTTTAGAGTAAATCTTTGAAAATCATTGAAAAAGGTAAATTGAAGTATGAATAGAAAAGCTATTGATCTCTGGTTTATAAGTATTTGTAAACTATTTTCACTCATCTCAAAACCAATACATGCTCTTTAGGGGTCTAAAAGACGCTCTTTCGGCTTGCAAAAGGTGCCCTTTTGAGGTCTTATTAACGCCCTTTTGAAGTCCAATTAAGCACCTTTTACTTTACTCCTTTATAACTAATTGATTTCCTTATGGTTACAAACCTGCTTTTTGTATGTGTTTTTGCCGTTATTTATTGATGTTTTCTTTGAATTTATGTAATGATTTTTCAAATCCTTATCTGCAGAGATTTTCGAAGTCTTAAAATGAAAAGGTTGGGTCTTCAGAATGTTGGAGTGATAAGGTTTGCCACTTGTGTTTAGAGTTTGAAGTAATGTCACACGGAGGCACGGAGAGGACGGAGGATTATTAAAAATACAGCACAGGTAGTTACGGAGGCACCGTCGGTGCGTGGAGCGACGGAGCATGTTAGCAAATTTTGTTAGAGTTATAATGCACAGAACATTTAACTTAAAACGTATCAGGAATCTGTACGCTGCATCTCCTTTGCTCTTTGTGCCGTCGGCACCTCTGTAATATTGGCTTTACCTCCGTCCCCTCCGTGACTCTGTGTATCCTATTATTTAATAGTTTTAGCCGCATAGTCAGGCATCTTACAGCCTGCACACAGCGGATTACCCTCACGAAAAGAAATGTTTTCTGTTGGGAAGATAAACATTTCTTTCCATGAAAGTAAAGCCTTATTCTCACGAAAACTACTCCGAGAGTGTTGTTATAGGCAGGCAACAGTGAGGCCCGCCATGACGATGCTGACCATGCTCATGAGTTTGATAAGGATGTTGAGCGATGGACCAGAAGTGTCTTTGAATGGGTCGCCAACGGTGTCACCGACGATAGTTGCCTTGTGAGCGTCAGAGCCTTTACCACCGAAGTTGCCCTCCTCGACATACTTCTTCGCATTGTCCCACGCACCACCAGCATTCGACATGAAGACGGCAAGGGTGAAGCCGGCTGCCAAACCGCCTACTAACAAGCCCAATACACCTGCCACTCCGAGTAAAAGACCGACGACAACGGGGATGATGATGGCTAAAAGCGATGGGATAATCATCTCGTGTTGCGCACTCTGAGTACTGATTTCTACGCATCGTCCATAGTCTGGTGTGCCTGTTCCTTCTAATATTCCCTTAATCTCACGGAACTGGCGACGCACCTCTTCCACCATCTTTCCAGCTGCTCTACCAACGGCACCCATCGTCAATCCGCAGAAAAGGAAGGCTGCCATAGCACCGATAAACGCACCGACAAGCACCTTTGGATTCATCAGGTTCACTTGGAAGAAGTTCATGAAGTCTGGGATAGTAGCCTTTGTGGCATCAATGGTTTCGCCTGCAACGTTGGTCATTTGTGTACCGACACGAGCCATGGCAATCTTGATTTCTTCGATATAAGAAGCCAACAACGCCAATGCTGTCAGTGCAGCTGAACCAATAGCAAAGCCCTTACCCGTAGCAGCAGTCGTATTACCCAAGGCATCAAGGGCATCAGTACGCTGGCGCACCTCCGCTCCTAACTCGCTCATCTCCGCATTACCGCCAGCGTTGTCGGCAATCGGTCCGTAGGCATCTGTTGCCAAGGTGATACCCAAGGTAGAGAGCATACCGACCGCAGCGATACCGATACCATAGAGTCCGTGCTGAATAGAGAGAGCTGACATCGACATGTCAAAGCCGTTGGCACAGAGATAACTCAGCATGATAGCCACTGAAATAGAAAGGACAGGGACGCAAGTAGAAATCATACCCGTACCAATACCTTTTATAATAACAGTCGCAGCACCTGTATGACTTGCCTCCGAAATCGCCTTTGTAGGTACATAACTCTGGGAAGTATAGTACTCCGTTGCCTGTCCGATGATAACACCAGCTGCCAAACCAGCAATGACAGAGAAGCTAACACCGAGCCAATTCTCCAAGCCTAAGAGGTAGAGAATGAGGAAACTAACAGCTGCAATGAGTACAGCAGCCGTGTTCGTGCCCAATCCTAAGGCGTGGAGAAGGTCCTTCATCGTGGCTCCCTCCTTCGTTCTTACGAGGAAAATACCGAACAAACTAAGGAAAACACCGACGGCAGCGATGAGCATTGGTGCGATGACAGCCCTCAACTGCATATCGCCTGACGAGGCTGCAAAGGCAGTTGCACCCAAGGCAGCCGTAGAAAGAATCGAACCACAGTAGCTCTCGTAGAGGTCGGCACCCATACCAGCCACGTCACCCACGTTGTCACCCACGTTGTCGGCAATCGTTGCAGGGTTGCGTGGGTCGTCTTCAGGTATGTTAGCTTCCACCTTACCCACGAGATCGGCACCCACGTCAGCCGCCTTTGTATAGATGCCGCCACCCACACGAGCAAACAAAGCCTGTGTAGATGCCCCCATGCCGAAGGTCAACATCGTTGTTGTGATGGTGATAAGCATCTCGCTCGTTGTCATCTTATCAGAATAGAACCAAGTGAGGACAATGAACCAAATGGCTATGTCTAACAAACCTAATCCTACGACAACGAGTCCCATGACAGCACCCGAGCGGAAGGCAATCTTGAGTCCGTTGTTGAGTCCGTTGCGTGCTGCGTTGGCTGTTCTCGCACTGGCGTAGGTAGCTGTTTTCATACCGAAGAAACCCGCAAGGCCAGAGAAGAAACCGCCAGTCAGGAAGGCAAAGGGTACCCATTCATTCTGTGCATTGAAGCCATAAGCCATGATGGCGAAGACAATCGCAAGGACGACAAAAACAATCAATACGACTTTGTATTGCTGTTTCAGATACGCCATGGCACCACGACGCACGTATTCAGCAATCTCAACCATGCGGGGCGTACCTTCCTCCGCTTTCATCATAGACTTAAAGAAATACCATGCCATACCCAAGGCGCATACTGATGCAATGGGAATGAGCCAAAAAACTTGTGGGATGTGTTCCATAATTTAAAATGTTTAGGTTGTGTAATAGATAGATTATAATATGGCGCAAATATATAAAAAAATATTGATAGGGGAAGGGAATAGAGGAAAAAATAAAGCGTAAAACAGCAACCAATCACCACAACAAGCAGCCCCTCCCCCTTGCCCCTCCCCCAAAGGGAGGGGAGTAGTATGCGCGATACCCCTATAAATTAGGGAAAGGCTTTCAGTTATTCGCAAGCATGGTGTTTCCTGCACTTCCTCTCTTTCGCGCGCTAAGATGGGTCTGGGGATGAGGTTTTATGAAAAAGTATAGTAATGATAACGGTTAATCCTCACTTTGTCTTAGTCTTTGATGGTTAATAGAGAAGACTAATAACGCTGGTATTTGTGTGTAAAGAGATATGTGCGGGGGCTTAGCACATAGTGTGCGGAGGCTTAGCACGTTATGTGCGGGGCGTTAATAGGATGAAAAAAGCCTCACCCCCAGCCCCTCTCCTGCAGAGAGGGGAGTGTAGGAAAAAGTTTGCTTAAGTAATAATGTGTGGAAATATCTGCGAACCACAAGGGGTATCACGCATTTCACTCCCCTCCCTTTGGGGGAGGGGTAAGGGGGAGGGGCTGTTTGTTGTTGTTGTGTGTTTGGTAGTTTTGCTTCTTTTTACCACTGCTCCTTCAGCGTTTCTAACAACGCCTTTGATATTGTCTCATTCGCCTCTTTTGTATATCTGAGGTCGGTGAAGACCTGTGCGAGGGTTTCTTTGTTGTTGATTTCCACAAAGTGTTTGTTTTCCTCTAACTGCTCCTTTGGCGTATAGAATGCATTGATACGCTCGGGGGTATAGTCTTCGTAAATCTCATGGTGGATGATGCTGTCGATAGGAAGGCGGTCGGTGAGGGCAGGATCTTCAGCAGGCCAACCGAGTGTGATAGTGGCAACAGGCATCACTAAGCGAGGCAGTTGTAGGACTTCAATGATAGCTTTGGGGTTGTAAATGGTCGTACCTAAGAAACAAGTACCTAAGCCCTCTTCCTCAGCAAGGTTGCAGAAAGTCTGACAATAGAGCAGCGCATCGGTGGCAGCATTGAGGAAAGAAAGGAAGTTGTCGTAACCCGGAGTAGCCTTACGGTTCTCCGCCCAGAGCGTAGTACGACGGAAGTCAGCGCAGAAGGTGAGGACCACAGGAGCCCCCATGACCATCGGTTGGTTGAAATGAGCAGGTGCCAATTGCGCCTTCTTTTCCTCGTTGCGAGTGATGATAACCGAGTAAAGCTGCAGGTTTCCCATTGTTGGCGTACGTTCAGCCTTCTCTAATAGAGTTTTCAACAAATCCTCCGATACATCCTTGTTGGTGTATTTTCTTATCGTCTTTCTTGTATGAATAGTTTTCATTTTAGATAATTTTGATGCTACAAAGTTAAGTAAATGTTTTCTATTTTGGAAAACAATTTGTAACTTCGCAGACGAAAAAAATTCTAAAACGGCAATAATGGAAACCAAACAAACTTACTCATTTGATGAAGCTTTCCAAGCTACTTTGGCTTATTTCGGCGGAGACGAACTTGCTGCTCGCGTGTGGGTCAACAAGTATGCAATGAAGGATAGCTTCGGAAATATCTACGAGAAGTCTCCAGAACAGATGCATTGGCGCATTGCTACCGAGATAGCTCGTATTGAGAATAAATATAAGAATCCTTTGACGGCACAGGAGGTGTTCGACCTCTTGGACCATTTCCGATATATTATTCCTGCTGGTAGTCCGATGACGGGTATTGGTAATAACTATCAGGTGGCATCGCTTTCCAACTGTTTTGTAATTGGTTTGGACGGTAATGCCGATTCTTATGGTGCCATTATGCGTATTGACGAAGAGCAGGTGCAGCTGATGAAGCGTCGTGGTGGAGTAGGACATGACTTGACTCATATCCGTCCGAAAGGCTCACCAGTTAACAACTCAGCCCTGACTTCAACGGGTCTTGTTCCTTTCATGGAGCGTTATTCAAACAGTACGCGTGAGGTAGCGCAGGACGGTCGTCGTGGTGCCTTGATGCTTTCAGTAAGTATTAAGCATCCAGATTCAGAGGCATTTATCGATGCCAAGATGGAAGAAGGTAAGGTGACTGGTGCTAATGTGTCGGTGAAGATTACCGATGAGTTCATGCAGGCTGTCGTTGAGGATAAGACATACGTACAGCAGTTCCCTACCAATAGTAGCAAGCCAAGCGTAACGAAGGAGATTTCTGCTAAGGCATTGTGGGAAAAGATTGTACATAACGCATGGAAGAGTGCCGAGCCAGGCGTACTGTTTTGGGATACAATTATCCGAGAGAGTATTCCTGATTGTTATGCAGACCTTGGTTTCCAGACCGTTTCAACGAACCCATGTGGTGAGATTCCACTCTGTCCATACGATAGCTGTCGACTCCTTTCATTGAATCTCTATTCGTATGTTATCGACCCATTCACTGATCATGCGCGCTTCGATATGGAATTGTTTAAGCGTCATGCACAGCTCGCACAGCGATTGATGGACGACATCATCGACCTTGAGATGGAGAAAATCGACCTCATTCTGTCGAAGATAAAGACCGATCCTCAGGTGGATGAGGTGAAGAGTGCAGAGTATCATCTTTGGGAGAAGATCAAGAAAAAGAGCTGTCAGGGTCGTCGTACAGGTGTGGGAATCACCGCTGAGGGCGATATGATAGCAGCTATGGGCTTGCGTTATGGAACACAGGAAGCAACCGACTTCTCTGTTGATATTCATCGCACATTGGCTCTGAATGCTTATCGTTCATCAGTGACAATGGCACAGGAGCGTGGTGCGTTTGAGATATATGATGCTAAGCGTGAGGAGAAGAATCCGTTTATCCTTCGTCTGAAGGAGGCTGACGGACAGCTCTACGAGGATATGAAGAAGTATGGTCGTAGAAATATTGCCTGTCTGACGATTGCTCCTACGGGTACAACCTCGCTCATGACACAGACGACATCGGGTATTGAACCTGTCTTTATGCCTGTATATAAGCGTCGCCGTAAGGTGAATCCAAATGATACGGATGTACATGTAGACTTCGTTGATGAGGTAGGTGATTCTTTTGAAGAGTACATTGTTTACCACCGTAAGTTCCTGACATGGATGGAGGTGAATGGAATTGATACGCAGAAGAAGTACAGTCAGGAAGAGATTGACGAACTTGTGAAGCGTTCTCCTTATTATAAAGCTACCGCAAACGATGTCGATTGGTTGATGAAGGTACGTATGCAGGGTGCTATTCAGAAGTGGGTAGACCACTCAATCTCAGTGACTGTGAACCTTCCAAATCAGGTTGACGAGGAGTTAGTGAATAAACTCTATGTTGAGGCATGGCGTAGTGGTTGCAAGGGTTGTACTATCTATCGTGACGGAAGTCGCTCGGGTGTGATGATTTCGGTATCAAAGAAGGACAAGACAAAGGACGAAAAGCCTGTCGATGAGGAGAAGGCAAAAGACCTTAACTCAGCTGAGGAGCATCATGAGCATATCTGTAATCATCCAAATGTGATTGAAGTTCGTCCAAAAGAATTGGAGTGTGACGTCGTACGTTTCCAAAACAACAAAGAGAAATGGGTGGCTTTCGTTGGTTTGTTAGATGGTTATCCTTATGAAATCTTTACTGGTTTGCAGGACGATGAGGAGGGTATTGCCCTTCCAAAGAGCGTAACCAAGGGTAAGATTATCAAGCAAACAGCCGAAGACGGCAGTCATCGTTACGACTTCCAGTTTGAGAATAAGCGTGGTTATAAGACCACCGTTGAGGGCTTGTCAGAGAAGTTCAACCCAGAGTATTGGAACTATGCAAAGCTGATTTCAGGCGTATTGCGTTATCGTATGCCAATCGACCACGTCATCAAGCTCGTTGGTTCGCTGCAGTTGAAGAACGAAAGCATCAACACATGGAAGATTGGTGTTGAGCGAGCTTTGAAGAAATACGTTAGTGATGGTACGAGTGCGTCAGGTTTGAAATGCCCAGTCTGTGGCCAAGAGACCCTTGTTTATCAAGAAGGTTGTCTGATTTGTACCAACTGTGGTGCCTCACGTTGTGGCTAAGCAGTTAACAGTAAAGTTCAATTAAGTCCTAATTCGGTCATTAGAAAATCATACATATACCCATTGTAGACTAATGACTGTCTTGGATTAAAACAGAGGGCAGGCAGCTCGTCTTGCCCTCACTTCTCTTAAAGAATGATGAAATTAATGACAAGTTATATACTTCTGCAAGGTCTTCACTTTCATGCTCGTATCGGAGTAGGGGGGCAGGAGCGAATGGTCGGTAATGAGTACGTTCTCGACCTACGGTTAGGCTATCCGTTTGCAAAGGCAATGAAGAGTGATGATGTTGCTGACACACTGAACTATGTAGAGGCTTTTAATGTCATAAGAGAAGTCATGAAACAACCCGCTCGCCTGTTAGAATCCGTCGCTGGGTCCATTGTTGAAGCATTGTGTACGGCTTTCCCAATGCTAAGTAGTATCGACTTAAAACTTGTGAAACTTAATCCTCCAATGGGTGCTGACAGTGATGGGGCAGGCGTGGAATTACACTTAATAAATGATAAAACCGAGGTTTAGAGCCTTGGTTTCCCAACGAAAAGCCGTATCTTTGCCCTTTAAATAGTTAAGTATGTTTAAGAAAATATCGCTTCTCCTTGTTTTCTTGGTCTTGTCGGTAGGCCTGTCATGGGCTGCAGACGGACGGTTCACACTTGTTATTGACCCTGGTCATGGTGGTCATGACGCTGGTGCGATAGGTGCAATATCAAAGGAGAAGGACATCAACTTGAATATAGCCTTGGCTTTTGGTCGTTATGTTGAGAAGAATCTGCCAGATGTCAATGTGATTTATACCCGTAAGACCGACGTGTTTATCCCTTTGCATCAACGTGCCGATATAGCCAACAAAGCTAAGGCAGACCTTTTTATATCCGTACATACGAACTCTGTGGCATCAGGGCGTTATGTAAAAGGATTTCAGGTGTACACCTTAGGTATGCACCGTGCGAAGGCTAACCTCGATGTGGCTATGCGAGAGAATAGCGTAATCTCAATGGAGAAAGGCTATCAGCAGGCCTATCAGGGTTTTGACCCAAACTCCTCAGAGAGTTATATCATGTTTGAATTCATGCAGAATGCGAACATGGAGCGGAGTGTTGAGTTAGCTCGAATGATACAGAACTCTGTTTGTTCGTCTGCAGGACGTATTGATAAGGGTGTTCATCAGGCAGGTTTCCTCGTGTTGAGAGAGAGTTATATGCCAAGTTGCTTGATAGAGTTAGGCTTCATTACAGCAGCTGATGAGGAGGAATATCTGAACTCTCCAGAGGGTATAGATGCTATGGCAAAGGGTATTTACAATGCTTTTGTACAATACAAGAATGCCTATGACACACGAATTGTGGTGCCTTACCGCCCTGTTGAGAACAAGCGAATTGTGATAGATCGTGTTGTCCCAACTGCCCCAACAACTAAACCGAGTCCTGTTACGCCAATAGAGCGTTCCCGTTCTGTGGCTCCAGTGCAGCGTTCTCGTTCTACAGTACCCGTAGAGCAGCCACGTTCTTCCACCCCAGCACCCCTAACTCGCCCTATGAATAAGGTACAAGAGGCGAAGAAGAGGATCTCAGATGCGATTCGAGAGTTGCTCCCTTGTAATGATTCAGAGGCTGGAACGGCAAAGAGCGTACCTGTCTTTAAGGTTCAAGTGTTGGCTTCTAACCGTCAGTTACGGTTGGGTAGTGAACTCTTCCGTGGGCATACAGACATTGATTGTGTTCAAGAAGGCAACTTTTATAAGTATTTTATAGGCTCCAGTACGAATTATAACGACATCTCACGATTGCGTGGAAAGCTCTTGAAAGACTTCCCACAAGCTTTTATTATTGCCTACAAAAACGGTGTACGTATGGATGTTAACCAAGCAATAGCAGAGTTTCTCAAGAATAAAAAGAATAAGTAAACAAAACGGATATGAATAAATTTTTCACACCACAAGTAAGGATTGCCATCGTTGCTATACTTGCTATCGTTGTGTTATTCTTTGGAATACAGTTCCTAAGAGGTATTCCCCTCTTCTCGAATGACGCACATTACAAGATTAAGTTCAACGATATCACGGGCTTGTCTACATCAACTCCTGTCTATGCTCGCGGTTTCAAGGTGGGTATCGTTAGGAATATTGATTACGACTATGATAAGTTAGGCGAGTCTATCACAGTCGATGTCGATGTTGAAAAGACATTGAGAATCCCAGAGGGTACTACCGCTGAGATTGTTAGTGACATCATGGGTAACGTGAAGGTCGTACTACAGTTTGGCAAAAGCACGAAGTTCTTGGAGCCTAACGGATGGATTGACGGTGTTATTAATGATGGTACTTTAGGCGACTTGAAGAGTATGGTGCCTTCTATCCAGAAGATGTTGCCAAAGTTGGATAGCATCCTTGGAAGCGTAAATACACTCCTTGCCGACCCAGCTCTTCAGAGTTCGGTACACAATGTAGACAAGATTACAGCCAATCTTACTACTTCTACCCGTGAGCTTAACACCTTGCTCGCACAGGTTAATGGTTCTTTGCCTGTTATGACTGCAAAGGCTGGTAAGGTGATGGACAATGCCAACGGCATGATGGTGAACGCAAACAGAGGCATTACAGAGGCTCGTGGGGCTATCCGTGGCGCAAATACGATGATGTCTAACCTTAATAATAAGGTGAACGGACTCGATGTTGAGGCTACGATGGCTAAGGTGAACGCAACTTTAGACAATATGAACTCGCTCACTGCTAAGCTGAATAGCAATGATGGTACAATGGGCTTGATGCTTAACGACGCCTCTTTGTACAATAATCTTAATAGCACGATGCGCTCAGCAGATAGTCTTTTGACAAATCTTAAAGCACATCCAAAGCGTTATGTTCATTTCTCTATCTTTGGTAGAAAAGACAAGTAATTTAAATATAGTCTAAATAATATTGTCAATGTTTCACACGCAGAGAAAGCTTCTTGAAGCTGTTTGAATATCAGCTTCTTTGCGCTTTCCCTGCGTTTGTTTCACTCTCAGCATCATAAAGAGCATAGGCATATTAAAACTATTTGTTTTTCAAATACTTACAATTACACAACTACGCAAAATGAGTGGTTCGTAAGAAAGATAACGCAACATCCACAGATATAACGATTTACAATCTTTCTCGTCTTTAGAACATTATCTTACAAATAGTTCTCTTTATAAATAAATTGCTATCTTTGCACTATCAAAATTAGTCAGAGATAGTCGGCAAGCCACTATTTCGAGAAAGACATAGATATTATAGTCAACCAATTATGAACGTCAGTCCTAAAAATCTTTGGGATAGTTGCCTCCAGCTCATAAAGGAGAATGTGACCGAGCAGCAATTTGACACTTGGTTTCGTCCGATTGTATTACAGTCGTACAAGCCAGCATCAAAGACATTGTTAGTTCAGGTCCCAAGCCAATTCGTATATGAGTATTTGGAAGGTCATTACGTAGACTTGCTACGTAAGGTGTTGACGCGTGTCTTCGGACAAGGCGTACAACTGACGTATCGTGTAATGGTTGACCAGGAGAATCACTTGTCACAAGACTTAGAGCAGGACACCGTAGAAGACATCTCGTCACAGCGTCCTACTGCTCGCGCTAATCAGAGCCCAACCGTTCTGGATACAGTGCCACAGGACCTCGATTCGCAGCTCGACCCTCATAAGTCATTCAGCAACTATGTTGAAGGCGACAGCAACAAACTCCCTCGTTCTATCGGTCTTTCTATCGCAGAACACCCTAACACAACACAGTTTAACCCAATGTTCATCTATGGACCATCGGGCTGTGGTAAGACTCACCTTGTTAATGCTATCGGATTAAGAGCGAAGCAACTCTATCCTCAAAAGCGTGTGTTATATGTGTCTGCACGTCTGTTCCAAGTACAGTACACCGATTCTGTACGACAGAATACTACCAACGATTTTATCAATTTCTATCAGACAATTGACATTCTGATTGTCGATGATATCCAGGAATGGGTTACTGCAACAAAGACGCAGGACACCTTCTTCCATATTTTCAACCACCTTTTCCGTAACGGAAAGCGTATCATCTTAGCGAGCGACCGCCCACCAGTCGACCTGAAGGGTATGAACGACCGCCTGCTGACACGTTTCTCTTGTGGACTGATTGCAGAGTTGGAAAAACCAAACGCACAGCTTTGTGTAGATATTCTCCATAGCAAGATTAAGCGTGATGGTCTTAACATTCCAGAGGATGTAGTGCGCTTCATCGCCGAGACAGCTAATGGCAGCGTACGTGATCTTCAAGGTGTTATCAACTCACTCCTCGCTTACAGTGTAGTTTACAATAGTAATATTGATATGCGATTGGCTGAACGTGTCATCAAACGTGCAGTGAAAATTGACGACGAACCGCTGACTATTGACGATATCATGGACAAGGTTTGTTCTCATTATAATGTTACGATGTCGGCAGTAAACTCTCGTTCACGTAAGAAAGACATTGTGATGGCGCGCCAAGTGAGTATGTATATGGCACAGAAATATACGAAGATGCCTGCAAGTCGTATCGGAAAGTTGGTGGGTAATCGTGACCACAGCACCGTAATCCACAGTTGTTCAAAGATTGAAGACCGACTGAAAGTTGACAAGGGATTCCATGCTGAAATCGCAAGTATTGAAAACTCTTTTAAGTTAAAAGCATAAGGTATTAGTTTGAAAGTCTGTCGCATGGTCGTGGCAGGCTTTTTTAATTGCCTTAAACCTTAATCCCTCACCTGAAAATAACCTTCCGCTCACTCGGAAAATTTATTACAAAACAAACGAGAATTTCCCCTCAGAACTCCTAAAAGGCACTTAAAACAGTACCTTTGTAACTCGCAGAGCCTCAAACACTTGTATAAGTGTGTTTCAAAAGATGCTTACTTCGAGCCCAAAAGGGCGTTAGTTAGCTTTCAATAGGGCATCTTTTGCAAGCCAATTGGGCGTCTTTAAGAAGCCAAAAGAGCATCTTTTAAAAACGAATGTGTGAAAAATAATGACATTTGCTGTAAGGAGTAGCTTTGCAGACAACGAAAAGTACAGATATTTTTCTATGTTTTATACGAGCGTATTTCTGTCTTGAATATTGTAAAAAGATAAATGACTATACGTAATTTTATAATAACAAAATGAGTAATTGAGCAATGAAAACCTATGATTTCCATTATTCAGTTCACGAAGTGGACGGAAAAGAATTTGAGTTAATTGAATGTTCTACATGGCCTCGCCTAAATGTTCAAGTCATACACACCACACCCGAACGCTTTGAGGACGACTTAAAAGTGATTAAAAGCCGTTCTCTTTGCGGTTATTCTCCCCATGATAAAACCTTTATTCTCAAGCATGCAGGTGGTGAGGGCAACGGTGAATTGAAACAAAGTAATATCGATGAGATTCTCGACGGCATGAAGGTGATTATGAATGCTGCGGTGAAATGGTGGATGAAGAATAAGGAGAAGAAGCATTACCAGCAACCAATAGCCAACTGGTCCTCCCTCCTAAAAAAGGAAGGAGAGTGAATTGTGGTGCAGTTGACGAGTTGACAGGTGGATGAGTTTTACAAGTTTATAAATGTTGTTTGCTGGAAAATAATATACTTTAAATATTAAAAAATCATTTAATTTAACTATATTTGCAATTGAGCATTGTAGATAGGGAGTGCACACTTTGAAGTGAGTCCACCTTAATACGATAAAAATAAATTCTAATTTAAATAGTATGTAATTAATAGTTATTTTATAGCTATGTTCTATAGTGATAAAATCTAATTGCTTATGATTGAAACGAATGTTGATAAAGAACTTCTATACTTAGAAAAAGTTCAGAAGTTATTGATAAATTATCAGTTAGATCCTAATGTGAGAAAACTGCAACAATTTTTTTATAAAAAATCAATTACGGATATTTATGGTGTTGCGCGAAAGGAATTGCAGCATAGTCAATTTATAGCATGGCTACTTAACCCCTATGAAAGTCACGGATTTGGTTCTTTTGCACTTGAACGTCTCTTATTACTTGTTGTTAGGCGAGGAATTCAGCAAAATAATAATGATAGTCATTTTTTAGCTATAAAAAATGATTTATTGGTGACACATTTGAATACTGGCAATATTTCGGTTAAAACGGAGTATAAAGTAAATGGTGGTAGGATAGATATATTAGTGGGCAATCTACAATTAGGAGATAAAACTACCAATATAATTATAGAGAATAAAGTTGATAGTAAGGAACATAACAGTCAAACTGAAATATATTATAAAGAAATAAATAAGAATTTCCCCGATGATTATAACATTTTTATATTCCTTACTCCTAAGTCTTCAGAAGTCTTAGATGGGTTAAATGCATCTTCTTGTGACTGTAAAGCCTTTATAGAAATATCATATCAGGATATTCTTATAAATATTTTGGAAAGTATGCTGAAAGAAGAAATGACTTCGCAGACGAGAGTTATTTTAGAAGATTATATTCATAGTATCACAACCCCAAGTAACAGTTCTACACATCAAAGTATTATGGCAATGAACAAAGATATACAAGAATTATTAATAAAGTTTTGGGAGTCAAATGAGGAGTTAATCCGTTCTGCTCTTGAAGCATTGGCATGGAATCAAGAAGATGATAATGCTAATAAGGTTTTGGAACTCCTTAATAAACGAAATCGCGATTACTCTAAATATTTGTTATCGGGTGAAAAAGATTCGGTCAATAAGAGAAATTTAGCATTGAGTATTGCTAAAAGGATTAGTAAGATGAACAATCCTGTAGAGGTTTTAAATACCATTGATAACGAATGTGGACAACAAGGCATAAATTTTTTATCCAAGAGCAAAGATAGCACAAGATATGATTCTATAGATATAAAAGTAGTAGATGATAATGGTAATAGCGATACAAAAAGTTTCAAGATTAATAACCAATGGACCAAAGATAAAATAGAAAAATTGATAAAAGTTGTAAAAAGAAATCCGGATTTGGGAATTGATATTGACAAGGACAAAAGGTAAAACTGCTGTGATGTATTTAGATATATCGTATCAAATTTTGTAAACATAAAATAACGATATGTCAAATAAAGTCGCTATATTTGTAGTTCGACACTTTAAAACAAACTTTCCTGTCACTTCTGTCATCGGTTGTGAGTGTTTAACTTGTTGATTTACAATGAACTCTACGCAAATGTTAAAATGACAGCAAATGAAAATAAAAGTAAGTTGTGAGGATATTAATAGGGCATTATAACTGAAGACTGCTAAGTTTATGGCTGTAAAGACATTATATAAGACGATAAATACAAACGGAGAATATAGCTGTGGTGATATAGGTGTCACTACGGAGGAATGGCTTGATATATTAAATGATGAGAAGTCAAAACCATATCATGAGGCTTTGCTGTGTTTCCTACGCCAAAAAGAGCATAAGGCAACTTGTGTAAAGGTTTCCCAAATATATGGGAAGCCTGCTGAGCATTATAACAGTAAGGTGTATAACTTCTCTAAGTGGGTACAAAAACGCTTGAATAGATTTAGCGTAAAAGACGCAGACGATAAGGATACTTACTGGTGCATTACGATGCAAAAAGGTTGGGACACAAAGCAAGGGTTCCAATGGCAGCTGCGTGATGAGCTTGTAGAAGCCCTTAGAATCTATTTGATGAAAGCGCTTATAGATGTCTTCAGAAATGGAAAACCTTTCAATGGTTATTATGAAGAATATAAATGGGACTTACTTGATAGGTCAGAAGGGAAAGATGTGCTTGCAGTCTTCGATGGTCTTAGAGGAAAAAATATTATAGACAATCCTCGCACTGATTCTGTTATTAAGTATTTGGTTGAGAATGAAGCCGACAAGACAAGAGTTTGCTGTCAACATCTGATTGACGAGTCTGTTCCATTAAACGATCGATTAGCAGCGTTTAAGTCAGAGATAAAGGCTTTGTGTCCAAGTAAATGGAAGAACACTGCAAATGATGAGCGTACAGCATCAGCCTTGCTTACCTGTGTTTATCCAGAGACTTATACCTTCTATAAGGATGAAATCTATAAGAATATTTGTGACTACTTCGGTTATACTTCTCGAAAGGCAGGAAAGAAATATAAGCACTTTTTGGAACTTATCAATGGTTTTGTAAAGAGCTATGGAGAGGAGATACAGCAGATAATGCTGAATGAAATCAAGGGATTTAAGAATAAACCGCTCAACCTTGCGGTGCAGACTTTATTCTGGTGTATGAAAGATTACATGAAAGAGGAATTAAAAAATAAGATGACTACAGATACAAATAATAGTTCAAAAGGAACATGGTATGATGATGTTGTCCGTACATGGAAGCGACGTAAGAATATAGTGTTATATGGTGCGCCGGGTACTGGTAAGACATACGATGTACCTGAGTTTGCTGTTCGTCTTTGTGACCCTGCTTTTATGGCAACAGAACCGAGTAGGGAGGAGATAGTAAGCAGATATAATCAGCTCAAAACGGAAAAGCGTATTGCCTTTACAACCTTCCATCAGTCCTTAGACTATGAGGATTGGATTGAAGGGTTGCGCCCTGTGGTCAATGAGAACAATCAAGTAACCTATGAGATTGAAAGCGGAATCTTCAAGAAGTTGTGTGAAGAGGCAGAACGCCCTGTAGTTAAAGATAAGCAGGTGGGTATCTCTGATAATGCTGTTGTCTGGAAGGTTTCACTTGCAGGAACAGGAGATAATGATGTGCGTCGTGAGTGTATGGAGAATAGCCATATACGTATTGGATGGGATGATTATGGTCCTGTTATCTCAGATGAGACCGATTGGAGTATTTATAATGGTGAAGGCAAGCAGATATTAGATGCTTACATCAATAAGATGAAGATAGGCGATATCGTTATGTCTTGTTATTCAAGTCAGACGATTGATGCCATTGGCGTTGTTGTTAGCGATTATGAGTTTGAGGATAAGTTCCCTAACTATAAGCGTGTTAGACGTGTTAACTGGCTTGTAAAGAACATCAATGAGAACATTGTAGAGATGAATGATGGTAAGACTATGACCTTAGGAACGGTCTATCGTTTGAATTCTATCACGCTCGACAATGTAAAATCAATTCTTGAGAAGTACGATACTTCTTCTAAGATGGAGGAGAACGATAAAGCCTACGTGATGGTTATTGATGAGTTGAATCGTGGAAATGTGTCAAAGGTGTTTGGTGAACTGATAACACTGCTCGAAGCAGACAAGCGTAAGGGACGTATTAATGCAGAAAGTGTGGTGCTGCCTTACTCTAAGAAAGCTTTTCATATCCCAAACAATGTCTATCTGATTGCAACCATGAATACTGCCGACCGCTCTTTGGGTTCGCTTGATTATGCTATCAGACGACGTTTTGCCTTCATAGCAGAGAAGCCATTTGGCTTAGAAGTAGATGGGTTCGATGAGGAACTGTTTGAGTTGGTTAGTAGTCTGTTTGTTAAGAACTTTGATGAATATAAAGAGAGTGATTGGGACCTGACTATGAAACTCGAATCAGCTGATACGCTGTCTGAAGAGTATAAGCCAGAAGATGTTTGGATTGGTCATAGTTACTTCCTGATGCAGGATGAGGAAGGGAATGATAATACAACCGATCGTCTTCTCTATGAGATTATTCCGCTTTTAGAAGAGTATGTTCGTGATGGTGTGTTGACAGCAGAGGCACAAGGAGTTATCGACGAATTATATAAGCAAGCAACCGAGTAATGAGAGTGGTGCAACTTCAAGAACAGTTGTTGGAAAATACTTATCTTCTGCAAACTGAGTGTGAGGCTATCATCCCTTATATGGATGATGGTTCGGAGGTTGTGCGTGGGGTTAAAAGAGGGCGTGAGGAGAAGGAACTCTGTCTTAAGCTATCTCGTGAAGCAGATAGAATCTGTGCTACTGGCTCTTATTTCGTTGGTGTAGACTGGATTAAGGAAGGCGAATTGGCTGTACAAGTCAGTCCTAAGATGAATAACGGCTTTGAGATAGACTATGTTCGTATGTTAAACGAGGCATTAGCAGAACCTGATAACATGGAACATCTGACAGACTTGCTCACTATTCGTTTTGATAAACCTTCTATCCGTATCAGTCAGCAGCAAGACTTGTTGAGTATCTTCTTGATTACAGAGTATTTGAATATTCTTCAGCGTATCGTAAGAAAGGGCTTGAAGAAGAGTTACTATAGGGTTGAAGAAAACCTAAACAATAAGGTTAAAGGACATATCCTTGTCAGTAGAACGATACAACGAAATCTTGCAAAGGGGCGTATTACAGACAATGTCTGTCGTTACCATGTGTATGACATTGATTCACCAGAGAATAGAATACTAAAGAAGGCACTTGCTTTTTGTAAGAAGCAGTTGGAGGTTTATAAGCATGCACTTGACATAAAGGCTTTGGAAAAGAAGGTCAGATATGTTCTGCCTTCTTTCGAGCGGGTGGGCGATGAGATAAGTGTTAAGGCAATGAAGACATTTAAGGGAAATCCTGTTTTCAAAGAATACTTCACTGCTGTTGAGTATGCACAACTGCTGCTAAGGCGTTTCAGTTATGATATTACACTTGTTGGTAAAAGCCAGATAGTCACGCCTCCGTTCTGGATAGATATGAGCAAGCTCTTTGAGTTATATGTCTTTGGTAAACTTAAGAAGATATTTACAGGGAAAAGAGAGATTCAATATCATGTTAAAGCTCATCGTCAAGAACTTGACTATCTCCTGAACCCGACAGAGTGGACTGAACCCTACGTTATTGATGCGAAATATAAACCACGTTACAAAGAATGTGGTGGTATTATTATTGAAGATGCGAGAGAACTCTCTGGTTATGCTCGACTTAGCAGTATATATCGTAAATTGGGTTTGAATGAAGATACAGCACCTCCTATTAAATGTCTGGTAGTCTATCCAGACCAAGAAAAAGAAGAAGGGTTTACCTTTACAAGAACGGAAGAGCCTGATTTTGAAAAGGTTTCTGGCTATGTCCGTTTCTATAAGTTGGGAATTAGGTTACCAGTAGTTCAAACTTGATCGCTATAATAAACGATATGTTTACGAAGGTGGATATAATTGCTGTTGAGGCAGTAGAAGATACTTCAGCTGTTTGTTGTACAATTGATTGAGAAATATATAGCTGGTGTTGCTTATAAAGAAAGCCATATCGACATCTCCCTACGGAGATGAAGATATGGCGTTTTGATTTGTAGAAAAGGTTTGTTATATTTTATGCGTACGGTAAATTAAGTAATCACCGTCCGCTTGGATTGTAAATTCATTCGATAAGGCTTCGTTCAGTGTTCCCTGCCATAGCTCGCTGAATGGATAGATATCCCATTTCAGTCCGTTACTACTTAGCTCCTTGCAGGTAGTATTGAAGATACTGACTTGCTGTCCAGGGAATGATTCAAAGCGCATTGTACCCGATGCTGCAACAAAATATCCATAGTCGGTTACCATCACTGGGTCGATAGCCAACTGACGATAGTAATAGAGCATGAGAGAGATGTTGCCCAAGGTGTGATCCTCACGCTTCCCTGTTGCTCCGAGGTAGCAGAAGCGAGGACGAGTATGTGTAGATGCGTCCATCTTTAGATGTGAACGAGCAAAGAGGGTAGCCTTGGTGAGGTCGTTAAACTCTTGCTCCGAAATCGGATGATAGATGTGTGCATAGCGTTGTTTTAGCTCTTCAGAGAGCGAGTCACCATCACCCACCACTGCTGTTGGCTCTATATCATATTCCAATAAATCCTCCAAAGCACCATCACAAACAATCAGATTTTCCGCAGTACGTAGGATGTGAAGGGGTAGGACGTGGGTTGGGAAGTCGCCAGCAGCAAGGATGACGGCACTAAAGCCTCCCCCGAAGACCTCCCCTAACCCCTCCAAAGGAGGGGAAAGCCTAACGGGGTGCTCGTTGGGAATGTGTTGGTGTTGTCCGTCCTTATTATTTTCTTTATTATTGATAATCATTTGCTTTGCAGTTCTATTTTATTCTTTCTCGCTTTGAGATACTTTATATGCGTTTTATTTATTGCAGTAACTTTATTTTATTCTATCTCTCTTCGAGATAATTTATATACGTTTTATTTATTGCAGTAACTTCTCCTTCAGCCTATGGAATAGCTTTGGGGAACTCTGAGGAACCTTTATCCCGTTAGGCGTCCCCCTCCTTTGGAGGGGTTAGGGGAGGTCCTTCTTCCACTTAAAATACCCTGCCACTGCAATAACAGCATAGAAGGCATATAATCCTGCGGTGAAAGGAATCTCTTTATATACATAAAGTCCTGCCAATTCGATGTCGACAACAATCCATATCCACCACTGTTCGATGTATTTCTTTGCTAACGCCCACAGTCCGATGAAGCTGAGTGCATTGCCGAAGCTATCTAATACCGGTACGGTAGAGTTCGTGAACTTGATGAGGATGATATAAAGTGCAGCCCAGAGAAGGAGGAAGACAAGCAGTGAGGGGAGTATCAACCGACGAGGATAGTGTGTGATAGGAATCTCCTCCGCCCCTTTCTTCCGTCCGAACTTCCAATACAAGAATCCATAGATGGCTGCTAAGGTATAATATATCTGCATCCCGAAGTCGGCATATAGCCCTGCCTCGTAATAGACAAACATATAAATGAGGGGCATGATAATACCCGTCAACCAAAGCCATATACTCGCTTTGTATTCCTGATAGATGTAAATAAGGCCGACGATGCAGCCCAGCATGTCTAATGTCATGATAATAAAAAGCCTCACCCCCAGCCCCTCTCCGATTGGAGAGGGGAGTAGATAGCGAGTTCCCCTACTTATTGATTATATTTCATTCATTTTATTTGTTCTATTGCCGCATATAAGTTTTAGCAAAGATCACATTTCACTCCCCTCTCCAATAGGAGAGGGGCTGGGGGTGAGGCTAAAACTTCACCGCAACACTTCCCATCATATTAAACCCTGCCATTGGGATAAAACCAATCTGCGAATAACGGTTCTCATTAGGATGACCGTTGTTGTCGAGGATTGAGCTGTACACCCATCCGCTGGCTGCATAATGGCGATTGAAGATATTGTTGAGGTTCACACCAAAGACAGCTTCCTTCAGACCAGCAATGTGTTTGCTTGGACGAAGGGTATAGCTGAGGTTTACATTCGTCTGTGAATAGCATGGCAGTGAGCGTGTCATATTCTCGGTATTGTCGAGATACTGACGACTGACGAAGTTTGTATGCCATACTGCCTCAAAGCCTTTGTAATGGAGATTGAGCATACCATTGAGGATGGCTGATGGTGAGAAAGCCAAAGTAGAGTGGTTGTAATGAATCTTACGGAATGAAGACTCCCAATCAACACTTGCCATCTCGTCAAAGTCCTTGATGATATTACGACTCAAAGCAGCGTTACCCTCAACGGTCAACCATGACAGTGGGCTCCAGCCTGCCTCCAACTCAGCCCCCATACGATAGCTGTCCTTGATGTTTGTAGTCAGATTCTCACCGATATCACTCTGCGCACCAGTCTGTACAAACTGGTTGTTATAGTCCATATAATAGAGGTTAACCCCTGCTCTCCAATTGCGACCATTGTATTGATAGCCCATTTCGATATCCATCATACGCTCTGGTGAAGGTGCAGGATAACTACCGTTATTGGTGAAGTTATTACGTTCTGGCTCACGACTGGCATGTGCTATAGATGCGTAAGCCTTGTGACCACCACGATAATAGCTGATTCCTGCTTTCGGATTGACGAAGTCATAACGCTCGTTGACGTCTAAGAGCTGGTTCTGATAGCCACTGCCGACCTTATAGAAACGGTCGTTCTGACCATTGGTCATATACTCCACATGACGGATCTGAAGGTCCATAAATACATTCCAATAGTCTGCAAAGTTGTATTTTGCCTTAAAGAATCCGCTGTAATCATACTTATGTGCCTTAGAATCATAATACTTATAATCATTGCCACCAGCACGATACTTCGCATCTGCCTCTTCATTCTTTATATAAGTAAGGTAGCCGAAATGACTGCCACGGAACTGCTGCAGGTTCAGTCCACCTGTTACGTCCCAGTTCTCGTCCTTGTAATTAGTGGTGTAAACAATGCCGTAGGTGTGCTGTGACAAACCTTTCAGGCGTACAAAGTCAGACTTCTTGATAAACTTACCATTGCTATCGGTGAACGCTAAGCCGAATTTAGCAAACTTTGCATTATGCTTGAATTCGCTATAATAACCATAACCGTAGGTGTAATGCAGGGTTACATTATGACTCCAATGATTGGATGGGTGGAAAGCAAACGATAAGAGGTTATGATTCTGATAGAAATTATCTGTCGTCTTGTTCCAGAATGAGCCGTCACGCATCGTGTAACGGGCTGTCTGATAGTTGCCGTTTGCATCTTTTATGAAGGCTCCGTTAGCATCGGTCTGCAGGTATTCATAGAGTTGGTTGAACTTGCCCAAACCTCTGTCATACATGTCTTTATAGGTTGTGATACCTGTCTTTGCGCCGTATGTACCATCCATCAAACTTAAGTCGTCGCTACCCGTAACGACACCATTCCATGCCTGACCCGTCTTCTCAAAGTTGCCGATGTTCTTATAACTGATGCGGAAGTTATCGCCCAACCATGTAAGTCCACCATAGTAAGACCCCGAACGCCCACTTGTTCCGTTGACATATCCGTCTGTTGCGGTTTCGTGATAAGCTCCATCAAAGATAAGATGATTGAACAACAGACCCGTAGAGAACTTCACACCTGCATTATACGTATTGTATGAGCCGTATGAACCACTCACCTCTACGCTTGGTTGTCGGCTTGGTGCACTCGTTGCCAACGACACCGAACCACCGAAAGCACCATCACCATTGGTCGATGTTCCGATACCACGCTGTATCTGTACACTATTCATCAGCGATGCGTATGAGTTCATATTAGCCCAGAAAACCGTCTGATCTTCTGGTGAATTGAGCGATACTCCGTCTAACGTAATATTGATTCTACTACCCGCAGCACCACGGATGCGCATTGCTGCCGTACCCGTTCCGAGTCCATTCTCGCCCCAAGCCAATACGCCCGGAGTCTGAGCGAGGAGGAATGGTAGTTCACGTCCACTCTTAGAGAACGCCTCAAGTTCCGTTTTTTTGATATTAGAAACAGCGTATGG
>ERZ772960.760-NODE-760-length-27218-cov-16.056143_pt1 | contig 27218 bp, 21 predicted proteins | sample MGYA00580678_ERZ772960 | MGnify/ENA primary metagenome ERZ772960 (study PRJEB29015, sample SAMEA2737930) | human oral metagenome | biome: human oral; feature: human-associated habitat; material: dental | place: China | collected 2059 ... | reverse complement strand
TTTCAAGGTTCTTTGTTGTCGCTCCGTCAGCGACTCAGATATAATATCATAGTACCATAACTGCGTCAAGCACTTTTTTTATTTTTTTATTTTCCAGACAGAATGATCGAAAAGGCAGAACCTTTTTTGGTTCTGCCTTCTCATCGAGTTTACCAAAACTCACTTTATTTATTTCGCCCACAGCACTTCTTATATTTCTTTCCACTTCCACATGGACATGGGTCATTTGGATAAATCTTTTTCTCCTGTTGCTTTTGAGGCTTAGATAAAAAAGCGTGTGCTGGTGTCTGCAAAGAAACTTTCTTGGCCACCTCTTTTGGCTTATGTCCTCTGAGTTCAAACATTCTTGTGTTTTGACTTACTTCTTCCAAAATATGTGTAAATTTCTTCACCATCTCCTCTGAGCGAAAAATGATTCTCTCTCGATTGACAATCTCCATATAGTCATTGACTTTTCCAGAAGCCACAAAGGTATGAAAGGCATGCAAACAGAGATTCCTTGCTCTATCCTCTCCCAGTTCCATATCCTCTAAATAAAAGCGAAACAACTCCTGATAGGACTTCTCACAACTTGGATAACCATTCTTTGCATAGGTTAAAATTTCTTCCACTGTCGGAATATAAAATTCTACATTCCTCTGCAACATCTCTGCTCTTTTTTCGCTTCCATCCTCCAAGACATGCTTTGCAATCACCTTATCTTTAACGACCCTACAAGCCATAAGGTAATCTGGCAATTCTGATAAAACTTTTTCAAAATGTGGATAATCCACATTGATATGCCTTTTTTCCTTGTACATTCGATACAATATTTTTACAGGTGCAACAAGATAGATCACCTGAAATACTCTAAGACAAGTCAAAAGCCAGCTGGCTTCTTCATGAAACTTTGCATACCCCGTCTCCAATAACGCCTCATAAGCTAGCTTTACCTCTTTGGGTACTTCTACAGTATTATCTGCAAAAATAGCAATATAATTTAAATCATAGAAAATCGTAAGCTTTGACCATTCCTCTGGTGTTGGAATAAATGAGTCCCTCTGCATAGCCTGATCAAATGCATCCAATTCCTCTTTGGTCGCAAGTAAGAGTTGCTCTCCCATCACCTTCTTTGAAAGAAGCAATGAAACTAACTGTGCACGCATATTAGGAATTGTATCATCTTTTAATTCGCATCCCACACGCCCTGCCAATGCACAAAGATCAGCTTTTCCATAACTATCAATCAAATCCGAAACTTCCACTTCTTTTTCATCTTCAGCTACCCAAACGGCATTTTCACTTTTTAGTGCATCTAACCTCTCTTGTACTATCTCTTTGCTCTGCCAATACTCATCCTTACTCGGTGCCACTTGCTTAAGAATAGTAGTGTGCTCTAGGGCATCCACTTCCCCTTCCATCTCTACTCTATACTCTGGTAAATTTTCTCCCATTTTAAGAGTAAACCACTTTTCACTTTCTAACCACTCTTTGGCCAAAAGCTCTGCACCTAATTGATACTGATAAGTAGAAGTGACTTTAGATAGATCACTGACAACTCTTTCTTTTCTATTATAAAACTCAAACTCATAGCTTTGTTCACTTGGTAATTCCAATGCTACAGCCAAAACATCCGCCAGTTCTGCAAAGGTCACTTCTGCACTCAAAGCCATCCTTCTCCATATTGGTGGCTTTGAGCCCTTTCTAATTGCCTTTACTTGAATAAACTTTGTCATAATTTTTATTTTCTCCTCATTCTGCAATAAACCTCCTATTATGATATCATATCTTCTAATATTTTGCGAATATCTGCGATGATTGACTCATTATCCATTCCAAGCTCTTTCACTAGCTTCGATGGCGAATATCGATCATAAAATACCTTGTCCAATCCATAATTTTTTACTTTCATAGGAGATATCCCATAAAATGAAGCAATTTTTTGACCAAACCCACCTTCTACGACACCATCTTCTAATGTAATAACAAGCTTATGTTTCTTTTCAAGTTCTTCTAACATCTCCTGATCAATACTAGAAGCAAAGCGTGGGTTGATGAGTGTTGGTTTAAACGAAAGCTCCTTTTCAATTTCATCCGCAAGTTTTTCACCTCGCTGATAAAAATCTCCTAGAGCAATAATGGCCACCTTTTCCCCTTTTCGTTCCATCTTAAAGCTACCTAGCTTACTATAATCTTTATCTGATTCTCGGTCAGTAACTTCATTTCCTGGAATGAGAATCATCACAGGATGTTCCTTTTGATCAAGTGACCAATCCAACATATGGATATACTCCGACTTAGAGGATGGTGCTAATACGACAAGGTTTGGAATATTTGCAAATTCTGGGATGCCAAAAATTCCAAGATGAGTAACATCTGTCATTGCATCAAAGCTACTATAATTGAGCAGTATCGTCACTGGAGTGCGATTGATACCTACATCTTGAGAAATCTGATCATATGCTCTTTGCATAAATGTAGTACAGGTCACAACCAGTGGTTTTACCCTATTTTTTGCGGCTCCAGAAGCCATGGCCACAGCCTGTTCTTCTGCAATCCCTACATCAATATACTGACTTCCAAGTTCTTTTCTAAGGTGAGCATCCAGTCCAGCAGCTGATGGCATGGCTGGTGTAATAACCAGTAAATCCTTATCTTTTTTTGCCTTGTCCATAATGTATTTGGCTGTAATGCTTGTATAATCCTCTCCCTCTCCAAAATCAACGGTTGGAATTCCTGTTGAACGATCAAATGGAAGCGTCCAATGCCAATCTTCCTTATTTTCCTCTGCTAGCTTATATCCAAAGCCCTTTATCGTGTGAATATGAAGCACAATCGGATGGTCAATGTCCTTTACCTCCCTAAAGGCCTCTACCATAGTCTCTATGTCATTTCCATTTTCAACATATCTGTAGTCAAGTCCAAAGGCTTTGAATAGATTATTGCTGGCCTTTCCATTGGTGTCACGAAGTTCTTTTAGATTCTTATAGATACCACCGTGAGTCTCTGCAATCGCCATTTCATTGTCATTGACGACGACAATAAAATTTGAATTCAACTCTGCCCCTACAACATTTAAAGCTTCCATCGCCTCGCCACCTGATAGTGAACCATCTCCAATAACGACAATGATGTTTTCGTGATCCCCCTTTAGATCTCTAGCCTTTGCCAGTCCAGATGCTAAAGCTAGAGAAGTTGAAGTATGACCAATATTGAAAAAGTCATGTTCACTCTCATCGGGATTGGTATATCCTGAATCCTCTCTAAACCTGTCCTCATCAATATAGCCTTCCTTTCGCCCTGTAAGAATTTTATGCGGATAGGATTGGTGCGACACATCAAATACAATCTTGTCCACAGGTGAATGAAATACATAGTGCATTGCAATTTCAGCTTCTACCATACCAAAGTTTGGTCCAAAATGCCCGCCAATATGGGTCAGTCTATTGAATAACGCCTCTCTAATTTCACCTGCTAAAAGGTTTAACTCCTCCAAGCTAAACTTCTTTACATCCTCTACTCCATGAATTTTTTTTATTAATTCGTACATACCTATCTCCTAATCTTATTTTTATACATATAATATCACTTTTCTGAATCCATATCAGCTAATGTATAAATGTAGATTTAAGGTTATTGAACTTGAGCAACCAACTTCTCTACCTCCTGCATTGTCATCGCTTGTATTGGCGTGCTAATAGAATAAGTATAACCTCTATCTGTCCATGTTACCAAATTGTACTTTCCATTTTCCCCACTCAATTTTACTTTCTTTCCTAAAATCTCTCTTTCTACTTTTTCTTTATATTCTGTATAATCTCCACTAATATCATTCTCTCCTCTTCCCTTTCTAATCTCATAAATTTTCTCAGAATTTTCATTTTGATAAGAAACATCGATCAATTCCTCAGAAATCGCCGAAATATTTGAAATTGCATAGGACAATATTTTCTCGGTCACACTACAATAAAAAATATAGGGAAAATTCTTAAACTAAAAGAATTTCCCCCATCTGTGTCAACATCATCAACTATTTTATTCTTCAACCGCCTTTACAAATGCTCTTGCTATCTCTGTCACACTTTCATAGCCTTCTGTGGCAACCTTGCTAGCCAGTGCAGAGCCCACACCCACAGCACAAGCTCCTGCCTTTTTCCATGCCGCCACATTCTCGACAGCCACACCACCTGATGGCATCAAATCCACCTCTGGAATCGGTCCATGCAAGTCCTTAATAAACTTTGGACCAAGCACATTTCCTGGAAAAATTTTAATAATCTTACACCCTATTTCCATCGCAGAGACAATTTCTGTAGGTGTCGAGCAACCTGGAAAATAATAACTATGATTTTCTAGTGCCACTTCTTGAATAGCTGCTGAAAAATGTGGACTTACCAAAAACTTTGCTCCTGCCTCTAGTGCCTCTCTTGCGTGCCTTGGACTCATCACTGTTCCCGCTCCGACTACGATATTTTTATCGCCCGCAAATTCCTTTGACAATGCAGCAATGGCCTTTGGTGCATCTGGAGTTGTAAATGTAATTTCAATATTATAAATTCCGCCCTTTGCCGCATGTCTTGCAATCTCCATTGCATCTTCAACAGATTTCCCACGAATAACCGCAAAAAAATAATTCCTCTTTAACTTTTCTAACATAAACCCCGCTACATAGATTGCCAATCTCATCCGCATCTATGCCCTTTCTTTTCGAATTGATGTTGACCTGCTACGGGGTATTATAACATACCACTAGTTATTTCGCCATATTCCCATAAATAAATGTATTTTTTGCCATATCATAGATATATCCGACCTTTGCAAGCTTTTCCTTCAATTCATTTTCATCAATATCTTCACTCGCACAAAAATCGCCTAAAGTGCTATAGTAGTCCCTCAACTTCGTGTTGACATAGGACAATAATATGATTGGATCTTTTGGCAAACTCATTTTTTCTCCTCTTTCTCCTTACTCCCACTTTACTATCGAGTATAGCAAAACCAATTATCAATGTCCATATTCCAACAAAAAATTGTATAGATAACAACCACATTACAAAGGAAAATATGTTATACTACATTTATAGATAACAGTAAAGGAGGTTAAGCGATGTACTATACCATCACACTCAATCCAGCAATTGATATGCTGACCAAAGTTGAAAATTTTGAACTTGGAAAACTCAATCGAACTGGAGAATCCAATTATGTTGTAGGAGGAAAAGGGATCAATATTTCTCTATTGCTAAAAAATATTGGCAAGGAGAGCAAGGCTCTTGGCTTTGTTGCTGGTTTTACGGGAGATTTTATTAAAGAGGAATTGACAAAGCAGGGAATCAAATCCAATTTTATCGAAACAGAGGGCTTTACAAGAATTAACATCAAGTTAACTACAGATACAGAGACAGAAATCAATTCCCAAAGTAGCAAAGTGAATAGGACCAATATTCTTGATTTCTTCTCTTCATTAGATGAATTGACCTCTGAAGATACTGTCTTTTTGTCAGGAAATATTATCCCTGGTATGGAAGATGACGACTTTGTCCATATTGCCAAAAAAGTCAAAGAACAGGGAGCAAATTTGGTTGTAGATAGTAACAAGGATATGGTTCTTCACACCCTAAAGTACCATCCTTTTATCGTCAAGCCAAATGAATTTGAACTGGGGGAGATGTTTGATGTTCATCTTCAGAGCTTGAAAGACATTGCAATTTATGCCAAAAAATTGCAGGAAATGGGTGCTCAAAATGTCTTAGTTTCCAGAGGAAGCAAAGGAGCGATTCTCTTTACCCACAGTGGAGAAATTTTTAGTGCCAATATTGCCAAGGGAAAAGTAGTCTCTACGATTGCTGCTGGAGACAGTATGCTTGCTATGTTTGTGGCTAAATACGACGAAACCAACGATTTTCCACTAAGTCTACAATATGCCTCTGCTGCTGGAGGAGCCACTTCTTTTTCTGCCGGAGTAGGAAAGCAAGAATTAATTAATGAACTTCTCGTTCAAATCAATGTTGAGAAAATATCACTATAAAAAGGAGGGAAAAGATGAAGTTAACCGAGCTGATTCAATTTGACTTAATTCAATTCAATTTCTCAGCAAGTGACAAAAAAGATGCCCTAAATAAGTTGACAGGAATGCTCGTAGAAAAAGGAATTATTGAAAATAGAGACGAATTCCTTCAAGCTCTCTTTGATCGAGAGGCCATGTCAACCACAGGAGTAGGAGATGGCATTGCCATTCCTCACGCCAAGGCCAGTTGCTTTAAAAAAGCTATGATTATCTATGCAAAGAGCAATGATGGTGTAGAGTGGGAAAGTTTTGATGGTCAAGCTGCCAAACATATTTTTATGATCTGTGCACCAGCCAATGGAGCAGACGAACATCTCAAGGCACTAGCTACGCTATCTACTGCTTTGATGAATTCAGAAGTGAAGGCTCGACTTGATCAAGCCACCACAAAGGAAGAAGTCAAAAGTACATTTGAAGACTTTGTAAAATCCACACAAGAAGAGCCAAAGCAAGAGTCTCAACAAAGTGGAAATCAAAACAAGAAGTATATTCTGGCCGTCACAGCTTGCCCTACAGGTATCGCCCACACCTTTATGGCTGCTGAAAAGATTAAAGAAACTGCCAAAGAAATGGGACTGGATGTCAAAGTCGAAACCAATGGACAAATTGGTGTGGAAAACAAATTGACGAAAGAAGACATTGATCGAGCTGTGGGAATTATTGTTGCCGCAGATAAGAAGGTAGAAATTGCTCGATTTGACGGTCATCCTACGCTCTTTACTAAAGTTGCCGATGGCATCAATAAGCCAAAAGAATTAATCCAGACCATTTTAGATGGCAAGGCGGAAATTTATCACCACCACGGTGATGGCGAAAAGCATAGCAGTGAAAGTGCTGAAGGTGAAAGCTTGGGACGACAAATTTATAAGCACTTGATGGAAGGTGTCAGCAATATGCTTCCATTTGTCGTCGCTGGTGGAATTTTAATTGCACTCTCCTTTTTTTGGGGCATCAATGCCTTTAACCCTGAGGATCCAAGTTACAACCCAATTGCCGAACTTTTATTTGTCTTAGGTAAGTTGTCCTTTAGTATGATGCTCCCTGTACTCGCTGGCTTTATCGGAAGAAGTATTGCCGATCGACCTGGATTTATTGTCGGTATGGTCGGTGGAATTTTGGCAGACCCAAGTATCTTGGGATTAAAGAGTATTCAATGGCTCAATTACACACCTTCTGGATTCTTAGGTGCTCTTGTCGCTGGATTTTTAGCAGGTGGTATTATCTTCATCCTTCGACATGCCTTTTCATGGGTACCTCGCTCTATGGATGGAATAAAACCAATCTTTCTCTTTCCAGTGCTGGGATCCTTTATTATGGGTATATTAATGCTCTTTGTCGTCAATGCCCCTATGGCATGGATTATGACATCACTAAAAAACTTCATTGAAAGTCTAAATGGCAGTGGAAAAATTGTCTTGGGATTTTTAGTTGGTTCTATGATGGCCATTGACATGGGTGGTCCGATCAATAAAGCAGCCTATGTCACAGCAACTGCACTGGTCACCACATCAGGAACCGCTGGAAGTGATGTAATGGCAGCCACAATGTTAGGCGGTATGATTCCTCCACTCGCCATTGCACTTTCTGCTAGTATCTCAAAGGATATTTGGCCCAAGGCACAAAGAGGAAATGCCTTAGTCAACTATGTCATGGGACTTTCCTTCATCACCGAGGGTGCCATCCCATTTGCAGCGAGCAATCCTTTGAGAGTCATTCCTCCACTGTTTATTTCCAGTGGTGTTGCCGGTGCCTTGAGTATGCTCTTTGACTGCAGATCAAAGGCTCCACATGGTGGTATGTTTGCTGTCTTAGTGGGTGCAATTACCAATCCAATCATGTATATTCTTGCAATGATTATTGGAATGGTTCTGGGTGCATTCTTACTGATTGTCTCCCTCAATTTAGGAAAAAAAGCCAATAAGTAGAACAGCCACAAAAGCCCTATCGCTAGAACACATAGCGATAGGGCTTTTTTCCATTTGTTAAATGATATCGTGATTTACATAAGTTAGCAAAAATGCTGAATTGATAATGACAAAAACCGAGCCTACATTGTGCACCAATGCACCAACAACTGGATTTAACACCCCTGTCATAGTAAGGACAATGGCAATAAAATTGAGCAGCATAGAAAATCCAAGATTAAACTTAATTTTATTCATCATATGTCGAGCCAAAGCAAACAGATGGGGAAGTTCTTTGACCTCATCATTGACTAGAGCAACATCTGCGGCATCCACTGCAATATCACTTCCAATTCCGCCCATAGCAATGCCCACCGTTGCCTTCTTTAATGCTGGTGCATCATTAATTCCATCTCCAATCATACAGACAGGTTCATTGTTCCTTTGATAGTGATCAATGGTCTTTAATTTATCTTCTGGCAAACAACTGGCATAAACTTCCTTAATTCCTGCTTCCTCTGCGATTTGATTCGCCGCTGCGGTATGATCTCCAGTGAGCAAAACAGGCACAACGCCAAGTTGATTCAACCTAGAAATCACTTGTTTGCTATCACTTCGCAGTGCATCCGACAAAACAATCACTCCTGCAAAAACATGATCAATGGTCACATAGGTTATCGTTGCTCCCTTTTGAACATTTTGTTGGATCAACTGCTCTATCTTTTTGTCTATCACAATGGACTTTTTATCCAAAAGGCTTTGATTTCCAGCACAAATCCTTTTTCCATTGACTGTTGCCGATACGCCCTTTCCAGGAAGCATTTCAAAATCTATGGCTTCCAATAGTTTTTCTTTTTCCTTGTGGTGCTGTATATCCTTTGTATAACAAGCCACCATCGCCTTTCCAAGTGGATGCTCTGAGTTTCTTTCTGCTGCCACAACATAGCCATAGAGCTCATCATCTGTATATTGATCCAATACTGATTTGATAAAAATGACTTTTGGTTCACCAATTGTCAATGTACCTGTCTTATCAAAAGTTACTTTCTTTACTTTTGTAAGTCTCTCTAAGGCGTCACCCTCTCGGACAAGAAATCCATGCTTTGTCGCATTTCCAATCGCTGCCATAATGGCTGTCGGTGTTGCAAGAATCAATGAGCATGGACAAAAGACAACTAAAATCGTCACTGCTCGAATTGGCTGTTTGGTGATGATCCAAGTAAGAATTGCCGATGTAAGGGCAATCACAACAATCCATGTTGCCCAGCGGTCAGCCAAACTGACAATTTTTGCCTTGTCTGCATCTGCCGACTGCACTAACTGAATCATTCTTTGAATAGAAGAATCCTCACCAACTTTTGTCGCCCTCATTTCAAAAGCACCAAATTGGTTAACTGTTCCCGATGAAACCTCATCTCCAACTGACTTGTCCACAGGCAGGGATTCCCCCGTCATCACGGCCTGATTGATTGAAATCTGTCCCTGAACAATAACACCATCAACAGGAATGCTCTCCCCTGGCAAAACTTTGATTCTCATTCCAACTTCTACCTTTTTTTCCGAAATTATCTTTTCTCCATTTTCATCAATTATTCTGGCTGTCTGTGGCGTAAGCTTAACCAACTTTTCTATTCCTGCTCTTGCTCTAGCCACAGTAAAATCCTCAAGCAATGCACCTAATTGCATAATAAAGGCAACCTCTCCTGCCGCAAAGTCTTCATGAATACAGACCGATGCAATCAAAGCCAGAGATACCAACACATCCGCCTTAATATCAAATGCTGTGACAAGTCCAATAACTGCTTCCAAAATAATAGGTAAACCACAGAGCACAATGGCCACCCAGGCAATATCAAAGGGAATCCCTGGCACCTTAAAAATACTGAGCAATAATGAAATTCCTGAAATTACCAAAAAGACAATATCTCTTTTGACTCCACCCCATTCTAAAATTTCCTCTAATTGTTTCATGTACAAGTCCACCTTTCTATACCCATAGGGGTATAGAAAGAGTATACCCCTATGGGTATATCCTGTCAATACTTCACTTTTCTATTGCATATTGGCAAAACGCTCAATCGCCTTGGTAAAACTTTGTATCTTTTCTTCATCTCCACTCTCAATCGCATCTTTAATGCAGTGATGAATATGCCCCTCCAATACAACTTTTCCACATTTATTGAGTGCTGACTTTGCTGCATTTAGTTGTGACAAAATATCTTCACAAGGTACATCCTCATCGATCATTCGATCAATGGCTTGAACCTGACCAATTATTTTTTTTAATCTCCTGTGAAGATTTTCCGAATCCATACATTGTTTCATTTTTTAACCTCTCCTTATTTTTATCCTTATTTTTCATTCTATCAACTCCATTTTCAAAAAGCAATATGTAGTAATAATAGCCAAAAATGAGAATGATTCTTATTTATTTAGCTGAAAATATATATTTTTATTGTGTATACAAAAAAAGTATGATAAAAATAGCAATAGAGGTTAGGTTATCCTATCCTTTGTATTTCGCATGAATTTATTATTTATTTTATGTATATAAGGAGGAATTGTTATGTCATTAATCAACAAAGAAGTAGAAGAATTTAGTGTAAAGGGCTTTCACAGGGGAGAGTTTATTGATGTCTCAAAAAAGGATATCTTGGGAAAATGGAGCGTTTTCTTTTTCTATCCTGCTGATTTTACCTTTGTCTGCCCTACAGAATTAGAGGATTTGCAAAAGAATTATTCCGATTTCCAGGACGCAGGTTGTGAAATCTACTCTGTTTCTACAGATACCCATTTCACTCACAAGGCTTGGCACGATCACTCAGATCGTATTTCAAAAATTGAATATCCTATGCTCGCCGATCCAACTCATGTTTTGTCCAAGGATTTTGAAGTCTATATCGAAGCTGATGGCTTGGCAGAAAGAGGATCCTTTATTATTAATCCTGAGGGAAAGATTGTTGCCTATGAAGTAAATGCCGGTGGTGTGGGAAGAAATGCCGAGGAACTTTTAAGAAAACTTCGTGCCTGCCAATTTGTTCATGAGCACGGCGATCAGGTTTGTCCTGCAAAGTGGCAACCAGGTGCTGAGACATTAAAGCCAAGCCTTGACCTTGTCGGACAGTTATAAGATTTAGGGGAAAACTATGAATGAGAATATGTATGATGTCGTCATTGTAGGTGGAGGTCCAGCCGGTCTGACCGCTGCAATTTATTTGGCTAGAGGATGTTATCGTGTACTTGTCATAGAAAAGGAAAAATTTGGTGGACAGATTTCCCTCACTGCAGAGGTGGTCAATTATCCAGGCATCGAACAAATTTCTGGTGCCCAACTTGGCGAACAGATGCGAAGACAGGCGCAAAATTTCGGTGCTGAATTTTTACTAGCCACTGTTGATTCTCTATCTGTCGATGGAGATATGAAAACCGTTCACACCTCAAAGGGCAAGATTTTATGTTTTGGCATTCTTCTTGCCACTGGAGCTAGCCCAAAAATGATTGGTTTTGAGGGAGAAAAAAAATTTAAAGGTCATGGCGTTGCCTATTGTGCAACCTGTGATGGCGAATTTTTTAAGGGAAAGGAAGTCTTTGTTGTTGGCGGTGGTTTTGCAGCCGCAGAGGAAAGTGTATTTCTCACAAAATATGCCACTCATGTGACCATTTTAATGCGAAAATCTGAGTTTTCCTGTGCCAAGGCCGTTGCACAACCTGTCTATGAAAATGAGAAAATCACCGTATTGCCAAATACAGAAGTAGTCAAAGTAGAAGGGCGAGATTTCTTAGAAAAGCTCACCTACAAAAATAACCAAACCGGTAAAGAGACTACTTTTGAAGATACCCATGGTTTTGGTGTCTTTGTCTTTGCAGGGTATGAACCAGCAACCTCATTTGTCAAAGAATTAAATATTACTGATGAGAGAGGTTATATTGTCACTGATCGCACTCAAAAAACAAGTATCGATGGCATCTATGCTGCAGGTGATGTGTGTATTAAACCACTTCGTCAAGTTGTCACTGCTGTGGGTGATGCTGGTCTAGCTGCCACAGAATTAGAGAAATATGTTGCTGCTATGGAAAAAAAGACCGGCATAAAGCCTACTTTTTCCCAACCCGAAAAACCTTCACCTTCAAAAGAAGAACAGGAAAAAAAGCAAGACTCCAGCCTATTTACTTCTGATATGTTAAGTCAGCTCCATACGGTATTTAGCAAAATGGAAGCTCCTCTTGTTCTCAAAGTGTACATAAAGAATGATGCCCTTTCTAATGAATTGCTTTCCTATCTATTAGAATTGAGTCGTCTCACTGATAAGATCACTTTGGAAGAAATTAAAGATGAACAAAGAGCCCCTCTCGTAGAAATTTATAAAAATGGAGAATACAGCGGTCTTGCCTTCCACGGTGTTCCCGGCGGACATGAATTTACTTCATTTATCTTAGGTCTTTACAATGTATCTGGACCAGGACAAAGTGTCAGTGAAGATGTACTAACTCGAATTGAGAATATCAAAACCCAAACCTCTCTGCAAATATTGGTTTCTCTCAGTTGTACAATGTGCCCTGACCTAGTTGTTGCTGCACAGCGGATTGCATCCCTAAGTCCTTATGTTTGCACCGAAATTTATGACATCAACCATTTTCCAGATTTGAAAGACAAATACCATGTGATGAGTGTGCCTTGCATGGTAGTCAATGAAGATAAGGTCAGCTTTGGAAAGAAAAACATGGAAGAAATCCTAGACTTTATCCATAAATAAATCACATATCCTTACAAAAATAGGGAGAAGCTTCAAGTCAAATCACTTGAAGCTTCTCCCTACATTGCTATAATTACAATTCTTCTGGATGCTTTTTAAAGTACTCTTTGAAATGTTCCTTGATTTCTTCCATGTCCTGTACCGCCTCCAATGTTCCCACATAGTGATTCTCCTCATCCCGAACCGCCATGTAGGTGACTAAAAATGGCTTGCCACCCTTTTCCATCCAAATCGGGAGTTTATCCTGTTTTCCCTCGCGAAAATCAGAAATAATTGAGCGAACCATCGGCTCAATTTTGGGCGGATGGCAGGAAAATACCTCTCTATCAATGGCCATTTGTGGTCTCTTAAAGACTTTTGGTCCCTCATTAAAAAAGCGATTGATATTATCCTTATCCACAAAAGTAATTTCCACAGGAATAGTATTGAGCAAGGCAATCAATTCATCTTTTTTTAGATGTCCCCCAGGCATTACAATTTCTCCACTTCCTTCTTGATTGGACAAAGAGTCTATTTTTTTCTTTCCTTCTGCCTCATCCCACAAGTGATTTTCTACCAAAAAACAAGGGGCATAATCCTTTGAATCAAAATAAATTTGTACCCATTCCTCTTTTTGAAATTGCAGAGCACACATTGGAAACAGAATATTCTCTTCCTTGTAAATCATTTCCTCCATGCGCTGGCGGACCGCTTTATATTTTTCTACAAACTCCTGATTTACAAAACTCAAATTTCCAATTTCTCTTTTGAGTTCTCCCAATGTATCTCGAATTTCATCATCCACCGTCCACATCACTTGAGATGGTCCAGAAATATCATATTTTATCTTTAATAGCGGATATAAAAGATCCCCCTTCTTGGCATAGTGGATTGAAAAATTTCGAAGTTCATCTAGCTCACTGCTCAATTCCTCAATCAAAGCCTTTTTTTGCTCCTCTTTTAGCCCAACAACTTCTTCCCATCTTCCCTTCGTCTTTTGTAAGTAGGCTTCTAAGGCCTGATTTTCCATGGTAAAAGTATAGAGTGGATGTCCAATCTCTTGCACAAGCTGATTGGCTTCCTTGCTCTCATTGATATAATTTTTTCCCTTTTTTAGCGATGCCTGCACTGCTTTTTCTGCATTTTCAATTTTTTCTTCCTCGCTCTCACCGTGAAACAGTGCAGAGTGAACATCACAGAGTTTTTGCACCTTCGACAGTGGCATTCCCGATTCCATCAATCCCTGTTCGGCCTTCATAATCTCAGCAGGATCAACATCTTGAAAATCTCGCACAAAATCCTCTCGCACTTTTTCTATATCTTCTCCCAAAGAGAGGCGATCTAAAAGCTTTCTCAATTTTTCTGGGCGGTCTTCTTTTTCCTCCTCTGTATTTCCATTGCCTGAAAGCCTTTCTTTTTCCACTGTAGAGGGTTTCTTCAGCTCATTCTCCCCATCCACAACGGTAAATCCTTTTTCCACAAAGGCTCGAATAATTTTATCCATTGGGATATTCTTCATCTTCGATCCTCGTTTGATATTCATCACTTTCCCAACCGAAGCAAGCATCGCCGGCTTTTTAATTTCTGCAAATCCCAAATCAAACATAATATCAACTACTTCAGGGTACGCTTTTGACAATGCAAATATACTCTGATTGAGATCAATTTTCTTCTCCATTGCATCTCCTTTCTCATCATGAAACGACTGACTTGTCTCTTTAAATTCCTTGTAAAATGATTATATCCTAACCACCTTTATAATGACAAGTACAGATAGCAATTCCTAATAAAAAAAATACATTGGCTCTCACAAATTATTGTGAAAGCCAATGCATTTACTTTCTATCTAGAAATCATCAAGCTTTTATACTTTGCCATCTCTTCTTTTGCTTTTTTAAAGTCAGGCATACGCCACTCCCAGTTTGGACTTCCCACTGTTCCCGGAGTATTCATATGTCCTTCTTTTCCCAAGCCTAGGATATCGACCATTGGAATAATCGCATACTCTGCCTTTCTCTTCAACAGATAGCTCAAAAGTCGATCCTTCACACTTCCGTCCTTCATTCCCTGCTTCTTTAAGAAAATGCGAACCTTTCTTTTTGCAGCGGCATTTAATCCCTGATACCATTCCATCAAGGTGTCATTGTCATGAGTTCCTGTATAAAAGATGGTGTTTTCTTCATTCTTTGCAATGTCATGGGCATACTTTCCACTGGTTTCAATAGAAAATACAAGGATCTTCATTCCCTTTAAGTGATAATGATCCTTTAATTCCAAAACCTCCGGACGCAAATCGCCCAAATCTTCAGCCACCAAATTTACGCCTGGGATTTTCTCCTTTAGGGTATCCAACACCTCATATCCAGGAGCCTCAATCCATTCTCCTTCAATAGCTGTTGGGCAAGAAGCTGGAATCTTCCAGAAGGTATCAAACGCACGGAAATGGTCGATGCGGATAATGTCAAATAATTTTGCACTATATCCAATTCGATCAACCCAGAATTGATATTCCTTTTTCTTCATATAGTCCCAATCATAGATTGGATTTCCCCATCTTTGTCCTGTAGCACTGAAGTAATCTGGTGGAACGCCTGCAATAAACAGAGGTCTTGCATCGGTATCTAGCAAGAAGTTATCCTTTCCTGCCCAGACATCCACTGAGTCAAGTCCCACATAAAATGGAACATCTCCCATAACCTCAATTCCTGCGGCATTGGCCCTTTCCTTCACCTTCATCCATTGGCAGAAGAATACATATTGGAGAAAACAATGAAATTTTGCCTCCTCTTCTACTGTGGCTGGAAGAGATGTTCTCGTCTTTGGCCAATCCCTATCTTCCATCTTCCATTCATTCCAACAACTTCCTTCATTGGCCACCTTCAATGCACGAAATACTCCATAAGTGTAGACCCAATCCTGTGCCATAAACTGCTTGTAAGCATCATCATCCTGACCATTTTTACCCTTGAATTTTTCAAAGGCCTGTCTCAAATATGGCTCCTTAAATGCTCGCACAGCATCATAATCCACATATTTTGTATCCTCTCTAAAAGCTACAGGCTCTTTCTCAAGCAATCCCTCTTGATATAAAGTGTCCAAACTAATATAGAGTTCATCCCCTGCACATGAGGAATAAGGCTGATAAGGGGAATTTCCATATCCCACTGGATTTAGAGGCAAAATCTGCCAAATCTTTACACCATTTTCCCCCATCATCTCAATCCATTGATATGCGGCTTCTCCCAGCTCTCCCACTCCCGTGCGGGAAGGGAGTGCAGAGACTGGCATTAAAATTCCTGTCTTTTTCATTTTTTTCTCCTCATTAAAACTTATAAATGCCAGATATCCTCATTGTATTCTGCAATAGTTCTATCAGAAGAGAAGAAACCAGCTTTCGCAATATTTACTAGGGTTTTCTTTACCCACTTGTCCTGATCCTCATAGTCATTGAGCATTTGCTCTTTTACCTTGATATAATCCTTTACATCAAGCAATGCCATAAACCAATCCTTGTACACAATTTCCTTGTACAGGCGTACCAGATTTTCAGCATCTCCAATGCGCAACAATTCTTTGCCGACAATAAAGCTTACCAAATCTTCTACCATCGGATCATTTTTATAGATGTCTGCAGCACAATAGGTACCTGTCTCATAGAGCTTAATGACATCCTCAGATTTCTTTCCGAAGATATAGATGTTGTCATCACCTACCAACTCGTGAATCTCTACATTGGCTCCATCCTCTGTTCCCAGAGTCAACGCTCCATTCAACATAAACTTCATATTTCCTGTACCTGAAGCCTCCTTCGATGCGAGAGAAATCTGCTCAGAAATATCGCAAGCTGGAATGAGCTTTTCTGCCTTTGTGACATTATAGTTTTCTACCATAACAATCTTCATATATGGGCTTACATCTGGGTCATTGTCAACTAACTGCTGTAAGCAGAGAATCAAATGGATAATATCTTTTGCAATGGTATAAGCTGGTGCAGCCTTCGCTCCAAAAATCATAGTGAGTGGACGCTTTGGAAGATTTCCCTTCTTGATTTCCTTATACTTGTAAATTGCATAAAGTGCATTCATCTGCTGTCTCTTATACTCATGGAGACGCTTAATCTGAATATCGAATACAGAATTCTCATCCACATCAATATTCTGTGTCTTCTTCAAGTACTTCTTCAACTCGACCTTTGCAGCCTTCTTGATCTCTCTCAATCTCTGAAGAACCTTCTCGTCATTCTCATAGGCCAACAACTTCTCTAGGTTTGTCGCATCTTCCATAAATCCTGAACCAATGAGCTCCTTCAAATAGTCAGCTAACTCATAGTTGCAGTGCAACAACCATCTGCGGAAGGTGATACCATTGGTCTTGTTGTTAAACTTCTCCGGATAGATATCATAGAAAGGCTTTAACTCGGAGTCCTTCAAAATGTCTGTGTGAAGAGCGGCTACACCATTCACTGCATATCCATAATGAATATCAATATGAGCCATATGAACACGGTTCTCATTGTCAATAATATAGACTCTCTCGTCCTGGAACTTTGCTCTTACTCTTGCATCCAACTCACGGATAATTGGCATCAACTGAGGTACTACCTTCTCCAAGTAGTAAATTGGCCACTTCTCCAACGCCTCAGCCAAAATGGTGTGATTGGTGTATGCACAAGTCTTACTCACAACATCAATTGCTGTGTCCATATCAAAGCCCTTTTGCTGTGTCAAAATACGAATCAACTCTGGAATCACCATGGTTGGATGTGTATCATTGATCTGAACACATACATGCTCATGAAGCTTATGTAAATCTACTCCTCTTTGCTCTGCTTCCTTGAGAATAAGCTGTGCACCATTGCTCACCATAAAATACTGTTGGTAAATTCTCAATAAATGTCCAGCCTCATCACTGTCATCTGGATAGAGGAATAATGTCAAGTTCTTGAAAATATCATACTTATTGAACTGAATACCCTCGCCAATGATTGACTCATCTACGGTGTCAAGGTCAAAAAGGTGCAATTTATTGCATTTGCTCTGGTGATATCCTGTAACATCAATATCGTACATTGTAGATTTCAAAGTGAAATCCTTAAATGGAACCTCAAAGCTTACATCTGTTCTTGTCAACCAGCTATTTTCTGTAATCCATGGATTCTTCTCTTCTCTTTGCTTGTTATCCACAAACTTTTGAAGGAATAATCCGTCGTGGTAATTTAAGCCCACACCATCTCCATTGAGCCCAAGAGTTGCGATAGAATCAAGGAAACAAGCAGCAAGACGACCCAATCCACCATTTCCAAGTGAAGGCTCCATCTCGACATCCTCGATGGCAGTTAAATCATGGCCATTTTTTGCAAGAAGCTCTCTCACTTCATCAAACAGTCCAAGATTAATCAAATTGTTGGAGAGCAACTTTCCAATAAGGAACTCTGCTGAAATATAATACAGCTTTCTTTTTCCATCATTGTGCTCCATTCCCTGCATCTTCTCTTTTGTCATGTTCAAAAGTGCGATATAAATTTCTCTGTCTGAAGCCTCAGCAATTCCCTTGCCGAGCTTCTCCTTTAACAAATCCTCTACTGACATCTTTCTTAACATCTCCTTTTATTTTTTCTAAATTCTACGGATTAAGATTCCATCTTGACCAAGAGTCTCTCCGTCAAATTCATATGCAAAAAGCACCTCTCCTTCGCCTCTCACTTTGACAGTCTCATTTGAGGCATTGATGAGAACTTCCATCTTGTTTCCATCCTCATCAATCTTGATATATTCTACGCATCGCTCATTTTCATAACTGTGTGGAAAATGAAAATGCAGACTTCTGCAGGTCTTTTCCTTTCTTCTGAGCATAATCAAGCTGCGCATCGTGGCAATCTTTTTCTGATTTTCTTGACTATCAATCTCACTCCACGGCATACACCTTCTACAATCTGGATCATGTGCCCCTTCCATTGCAATTTCTGTGCCATAGTAGATACACGGACTTCCTGGAAGCGTAAAGAGAATGGCCAATTGCTGATAAAACTTATCCAGATTATGAAAGCGATTCATCAGCCGCTCTGTGTCGTGAGAATCCAACAAATTGAAAAGTACATTGTTATTTTGTTGCATATACATAGTATAACAGCGATTGACCATATATTCAAATTCATCCTTTTTCATTGTTTTATCAATAAAAAAGTCATGGATACCACTGAGCAAAGGATAATTCATTACTGAATCATATTCATCTCCCTGTAGCCACTGACTTGCATCATGCCAGATCTCCCCAAGCAAATAAATATCCGGTTTTATTGCCTTTAAATGCGTCCTGATTCGCTTTAAAAATCGATGAGATACTTCATTTCCCACATCAAATCGAATGCCATCTATACCAAATTCCTTGATCCAGTCCTCACAGACCTTACAAAAATATTCAATAACCTCATCGTTATTGGTATTTAGCTTGGGCATACCATCTGTAAATGCAAAAGAATAAAAGCGTCGATCCCTAGTATCTGTTCTCTTTCCAATCTCGTCCCAATTTTCAACCATAAACCAATTTGCATAGCGAGAATCTTTTCCATGCTCTAGCACATCGAGCCAAGGGGCAAATTTTCTTCCACAATGATTAAACACTGCATCCACCATAATATGGATTCCTCTTTCATGAGCTTCCCTGCAAAGTGATTTCATTATATCACTATTTCCAAAAGCTGGGTCGATTTTTGTATAATCGGTTGTGTCATACTTATGATTCGAAGAAGCCTCCATAATTGGATTTAAATAAATTCCCGTAATTCCTAACTCCTGTAGATAGCCCAATTTTTGACGAATGCCCTCTAAATTTCCCCCAAACTTTTCATAATTTGTCACACTTCCATGATCTCTCCACGGTGTGATGTCATCACCATTTTTTTCTGGTGTTCCATTACAAAATCTGTCTGGAAAAATTTGATACCAGATTGTATCATTGACCCATGCAGGTGTGCGGTTGATATCTGCTGGATTCATCCATGGTACAATAAAACACTGTAACATTCGACCATCCATATGAAATTGTTCTTTGGTCAAAAAGCCATCTTCAAAATAGTACCAAACCTGATCCTTCGTATGCAATTCAAAAAAATACTTGCATCTCTTATAAAATGGAAAAAGTGTAGTTGTCCACCAAATCTGATGTGACAGACGCTTTTTATGAACAATTTCTTCTCTCTTTCCAGTCCATTTTTCCTTTCCCCCAAGAATTCCAGCCTCAAAAGGGTCTCCATAGTGAATAAAAACTTTTTCTACATCATATCCTGTTTTGAGGTTTACAATCAATCTGTCTTCATCCAGGGGGTAACTCATCTGTTCTGATGTTCTATGATACACACTGGCAAATTCCATCTGATTTTCTCCCTACTCTACTTTCGTCCAAGTATGACTACACTCTGTGCACTAACTTCTACCTGTCCATCTACATGAATCTCTTTTTCAAAGCACCAACTATCATTTCCATCACACAAAAGCTCCCAATTTCCATCTAAGTCACACAAGAAAGCTTTCTTTGATGCATTGTAAATCACCTTTACCTGAGACCACAAGCAACCTTCATCATTGTTCACAGTAAAACCGACAATCTGCTTTTCTTTCCAGATATCCGTGATCTTTTTATCGCTATCTTCAGATTTACCACAAAGTCCAGAAATCTTTTTTCTCAGTGCAATCAATCCCTGATAGTAATGAACCAATTCGTGATTTTGCCATGCCTGTTCCCATTTTAGGCAATTCAATGAAATTGGAGCATTAAATGTATTATCTAATCCATCTTTTGTTCTAGCAAACTCTTCTCCTGACAAAAAGAACAATGTTCCCTGACAGGTCATATAGACTGCAGCGGCCATCTTATTGAGTCGCATACATTCCTCTTCTGGGACAGTTTCCTTTAACTTATCCCACAAGGTATGATTGTCATGTGCCGATACATAGGTGACAATCTGGGAAGGAGCTTTGACATTTTTCCATCCCCTTGCCTGATATGGATTTGCACACCATGCCATCACACTGGCCAACATCTCATCTTCTTTTTTCTGTGCCCCATTGATAAAGCCTGCCTTTTTCGGTTTGAGTGCAGATCCCTTAATGCCATCACGAGTACTGTCACAAAAAGCACCGACATTTTCATCTAAAAGTCCGATATTATTCTTTTTCGCTAACTTTTTTCTTCCTTCTACTGCTGTCTTTGTCGCTGCCCACGGCTCACCATAAATAATCTTTTTTCCCTTGCCATATTGAAGGTCGAGTTCTTTTCTGATTCGATTCATCAAATCCACATCCAATAGTCCCATCAAGTCAAAGCGGAAACCATCAATATGATATTCCTTGGCCCAATAGAGCACCGAGTCCAGAATATATTTTCCGCACATTGCTCTCTCACTGGCCACATCATTTCCGCAAGCTGAACCATTAGAAATCGTTCCATCTGGAAATACTCGGTAAAAATACCAAGGCAATGTCTTCTGAAGCCATGAATCCAGCGAATATGTGTGATTGTAAACCACATCCATAATGACACCAAATCCTGCTTCATGGATCGATTGGATCATCTCCTTCATCTCCTTGACGCGAACCTCACCATGTTTGGCATCGGTCGCATAGGACCCTTCTGGAACATTGTAATTGACTGGATCATATCCCCAGTTAAATTCGGTATCATCTCCATCTTCATCGACTGATCCATAGTCATATATTGGCATAATCTGAATATGGGTTACCCCCAGCTCCTTCAGATAATCAAGACCTGTTGGATGAATCCCGTCATTATTTAATGTTGTATGCTTACAAGTAAATGCCTTGCACTTTCCGCGATATTCCTCAGGAAAACCACCCGACTTATCCCAAGAAAATTCTTTTACATGAAGCTCATAGACGATTCTTTCTTCACCTTCTTCGGGTGATTGATCCTTTTCCCATCCCTCAGGGTCGGTCTTTTTTAAATTTACTGCCATACTGCGCAGTCCATTCACTCCACATGCCTTTGCATAGGGATCTGCTGTCAGGACTTTCTCACCATCTCTGGAAATCAAATAGTCATAGTATACTCCGTGAAGTTCTTCATCTGTCTCCCAGCTCCATACGCCCTTTTCTTTTGCTTCCATTGGAATCTGTCGATAAGCTTTTTCGCCATTTCCTGCATGATACAAATTTAAGATGACACCTTCCGCCTCTGGTGACCACAGACGGAAGGTTGTTTTATCCTCATTACATTCTACACCAAGGTCATTCCCATCATAAACAAAATTTTTAAGGAATGCCCTTGAAGAATAATATTTCTTTAGTTCTACTCTATCTCTCATTCTTTATCCCTTAACTGCACCTGATACGCCATTGACATAATACTTCTGCATACATAGGAATAAGATCGCAATTGGAATAGAAATCAACACTGCACCTGCTGCGAAGCTGGTGTACCAACTATCAATATATTCCTTCTCCAGCATTTTCCAAAGTCCAATGGCAATCGTATACTGGTCAGAATTTGCTCTACAAATAACCTTTGCAAAGATGAAGTCAAGCCATGGGGCCATAAATGATGTTAAAACTGTATAGACAATAATTGGCTTACTCAATGGCAATGTGATTTTTGAGAAAATCTGCCATCTCGTACATCCATCCAAAAGTGCAGCCTCATCAATCGCTGTTGGAATGGTATCAAAAAATCCCTTTGCAATCTGAAAGCCAAGTCCTGCACCTCCAGAGTAACACAAGATCAATGCTAACTTAATGAGATTTCCCTGAGTCAGTCCCATCGCTTTCAAAATAAAGTACACTGCGATCATGGACATAAATCCTGGGAACAATCCAAGAACCATGGCCATATTCATATAAGGCTTTCTCAACTTAAACTTCAATCTAGACAAGCAGTAAGACACTGCAAGTACATAGAATGCAGACAAAATACAAGAACAAATGGCAATAAACAAGGTGTTCATAAACATCTGTGGAAAGTTCAAAATTGATGTATCAGAAAATAACTTTGCATAGTTACTCAGTGTAAACGCTTTTGGGAAGAAGGTTGATACATAAGAGCCTTTTTCCGCACGGAAACTTGTAAGGATTACCCAAAAGATAGGGAAAAGCCAAATGACAGCCAACACCGCAAGCACAATATGCACAATGGTATTGTCGATCATCCTCTTCTGCTTTGCAGATTGTAATTTCTTTCCTGCCATGATTAGAAGCCTCCTTCTTCTTTGTAAGATTTACTATTTCTATAGGTCAAGAGTGCACCGATAGCCAAAATAATAAAGGTCATAATTCCAATAACTGCACCGATATTGTAGTATTGCTTGTCGATTGTCAACTTATAGAGCCATGTAACCAAAAGATCGGTCTTACCTGCTGTTGAAGAAAGATCGGTAACAGGATCTCCTCCTGACAAAAGATAAATAACATTGAAGTTATTGATATTTCCTGTAAAAGTTACAATCAAATATGGTGTTGTCACATAGAGCATATATGGCAATGTAATCTTTGTAAAGATCTGCAATGCATTCGCTCCATCCATTCTTGCCGCCTCATACAAATCTTCTGGGATATTCTGAAGAACACCTGTAAGCTGAAGCAAGGTATATGGTACACCAACCCAGATGTTGATGATAATTACAGTAACTCTTGCCCATGTTGGATTTGTAAAAAATGGAAGGCTTGCATCTTTTGCAATCAATCCCAAATTTCTCAAAAGCACATTAATGGCTCCCTCTGGCTGTAACATTGTACGCATAATCAAAAGAGAGACAAACATTGGCACTGCACAAGAAAGTACAAAACAAAATCTCCAAAATGCTTTTGCTTTTGTTCCCTTTCTGTTGATCAAAAGGGATAAAATCATTCCAAAAATATAGTTACTAAATGTTGCAAAGAACGCCCAAATTACAGTCCAAGCAAGCACTGACCAGAAGGTACTTCCTAAGATACTTCCTGAATCAAACAATGTCTTGAAGTTGTCAAGTCCTACCCAGTTAAAGAGCATTAAATGATTGTCAATACGGCTGTAATTCGTAAAGGCCATACAGATCATAAATACAAGTGGAAGGATAGTAAATACAAAGACAAATGCTGTTGGTGGTGTCATAAACAGGCGATACAAATTCTCATGAAGAAGAGACTTCAAATCTTCTCCAAAGTTATTGACATGTCTTCCTTCCTTGTGAAGACGCTCAGCCTTATAGGCACTCTTTAAAGTTCCTCTCCAAACAAAGAACATCAAAACAGTAATTAATATTGCCGTCACACCATAGAGCAAAATCAGAACGGACTGATCGCCCTTTGTGTAGAGATAAATCTGCTTAGCTTGATCCCAAACTTCTTGTTGTTCTACAGATCCCAATGTGCGAAGGTTACCAATAAACCCAATTCCATTGACCACCATAAAGACAATGTAAGCGATCTCAATGGCCAAATATAAAAGTCCCTTGATTACCTGCCCATGCACAATATTTCCCAATCCCATTAGAATCATGGAAAGTTTTGTCTCTAATCCGCCCTCTTTTATCGCATTTTTACATGTATATGGCGTTGGAAATTCATTAACTCTTTTCTTAAATAAACTCATTCCATTTACCCCTTACTTGATTCCATTACTATTCATTGCTGCATTCATTGCTTCTACTTGCTCTTTGGCATTTTCATGTGTCACACTCTTGTTGCGGATTCCTTTTCCCATATTCTCAACCGGTGTCCAACAATTGCTCATTGCCGATACAAATGGCTGAAGAACAGAGGTATTGTTAAAGGTATTATTCTGTGCTTGAACAAGTTCATCTGATGCAACTTTCTTGTCCTTTAGAAGTTCAGTATTACATGGAATAACATTTCTCATCTCATAATGTGCCTTCTGAGCATCTAGTCCACCCAAATAGACCGCAAGCTCAACTGCCTGCTCCATATATTGGCTGTGTGCATTGACTCCGATAGCTTTTGAACCTGCATAGGAAAGCATTTGCTTATCCTGTCCATTCACTGTAAATGTTGGAGGAGTCGTAACACCCATGTTGTCACCTAATGCTTCCTTGATTGCCTTTGCATCCCAAGAACCCGTAAACATTGCATTTACACTGCCATCACGAAGACCTGCAAGCGCAGAACCATCGGCATCAATTTTAAAATTCGGATTGGCTGCAAGATCAATCACATAGTTGGTGACATCCACTGCCTTTTGACCACCAAAATCAACCCCCTTTGACTCATCTGTTCCATCTCCAAACAAGGTACATCCGTTTCCAAGATAGAATGCTGGAAGATACCATGAGTTGACCAATGGGAAAGACACCTTTCCTTTTTTCAGCATATTATCCAAGTTTTTTACATCATCTGCGGAAAATACAGACTTATCATAGAACATATACCAAGTATTGGTTGTAAATGGAACGCCATAGAGTTCCCCATTCACTGTAAGGGAATCCAAGAGTCCCTTTGCATTACTTGACTCAATCTCCTCTTTGTATTTTCCACCAAACTTTGCCACGGCCTTTGCATCAATAAGATTGGTTATACGGTCATTTGCGTACATAAACACATCTGCACTTGCCTCTGGATCCTGTGCCACTTGATCTGCCGCTGTTGCCTCATCGGCAACACCATAGACAAAAGTAATGTCCCACTCTGGATGATCCTTTGCAAAATTACTGCACATTGTCTGCAACCATTGACCACTGTCTTTTGATTGATCCTCTGATGGCGACCATACCATTAGTCTGACCTTCTCCGATCCTTTCGCCACCTTACTACTTCCACATCCAGTAAGCCCTACCGCTAGGCTTGCCGTCATGATTCCTGCTAGAAACACTGCCAGACCTCTTCTCATTCTCTTTCTTCCTCCCGCCTTAAATTTTCGCATTGTTTCGTTATGTTTAATATATATCTTTTTTATTTTTTCGTCAATCTATTTTCAATCTCTCCCGATGTCTTCGTTAAATTTACATAATTTACTATCTTTATATTTGTGCAATATCCCTTTGGTCTATTTTTTTATAAAACTTTACTAAATTTTTTTTATTTTATATAATAAAAAGAAACTGATTTTTGTAGCACTGTACTAGAATTGTTTGAATACAACAATTCTCTTATTGATTATGAAAGGATATAAAATTATGACGACTATCCAGGATATTGCTGATAAAATAGGAGTCTCCAAGAGCACTGTATCAAAAGCACTAAATAATGCACCCGATATTAGTGAAACAGTAAGAAAACAAGTTTTAGAAACTGCTGTTGCCTTAGACTATACGAAATTACGCCGTTATAAAAATCCTGTACAAAAGATCTGTATATTAATAGAAAAAGAAAATATGCAATATGAAGAACCGCATGATTTTGCCTATGATATCATTATAGGATTTCGCCAGATAGCGGAGCCTGCCGGCTTTGAAGTTGAGATTATACCGATAGACATTCAAACACAGCGAAGCCAACACTATGATATTTTTATGCTTGGGCACAATTATGTCGGTGCTTTTGTCATTGGCTTTTCACTCAATGACCCATGGATCAAGGATTTTGAGACTAGTCGTACACCTACAGTACTCTTTGACAACTATATTGTTGGCAATCCATCGACAGCCTATGTCGGAATTGACAATGATGAGGGGATGGTATTGGCTGTCTCCTATCTTATCCGACTCGGCCACCGAAAGATTGCCTACTTAAGTAGCTCCCTTGGATCGAGGGTTTTACAAATACGGCACGCTTCCTTTTTCCGTGCCATGCACCAACATGGAATTAAGACTTCCTCTGCCAATGCAGGATGCTCATATCATTTATCTGAATGCATTGAAAAGCATCTACCCAGATTTTTAAAAAGTGGAATGACAGCTATTATTTGTAGCCAAGATACTATAGCTAGTGCTGCAATCACCCAGTGCCAACGACTGGGATATCGAGTACCTAATGATATGAGTATTGTTGGATTTGATGATCTCCCACTGGCAGCTCATCTATCCCCACCGCTCACAACCATTCGACAAGATCGGTCTGAGCTTGGAAAAAGTGGTTTCTTCGCACTCTCGAGCTTACTCAATCACATACCAATTAGCACATTTTTACTACGTGCCCGTCTAATCGAGCGAGCATCTGTGTGTGAACCGATAGTCAAATAAACTGATTTACTCCATTTTGTATAATAGATTTAAACTCTGTGTACGGAAGGACCACAAATAATCAATAATGAAAAAGCCAACCACCGACAAGTCAGATGGTTGGCTCTTTTCTTACGCTTACTTTTTTACGGTTTTCTCCTCTCCTCCCCAAATCTCCACACAAAATCCCTTGTGACCACACTTAGTGCAAGTCAACTTGCGAGTCGTTGGTGTATGCCTTGCTAAAATCAGCTCTTTTACAGATGGCCGAAATGTTTGATGACATTCTGGACAAATGTATTGTACATTACGAAAATAATGGATAATCATGATGCTTCCCCATACAATTACAATAAGTAAGCAAAGGGCAAATGGCCACCATACCGTAACTAAAAATAGTGAAAATTCAGAAGTCGTATTCTTAGATTAGTTTTATG